>VOFC01005963.1_pt1 | contig 61622 bp, 103 predicted proteins | sample 5384161 | NCBI WGS metagenome assembly VOFC01 (sample SAMN12384722, study PRJNA508395) | human gut metagenome | isolation source: healthy gut B | host: Homo sapiens
CTTTTTAATGGAGATATCTATGCAGCCGAAAATCCGGAACTTATTTTTACCCGAGGAACCAATGGTGACAGCAATGACTTAAAAACAGACAACACGATGGTAGATTTCGTAAAGCATCAACTGCCCGGAACTTTTGGAGGATATAACGTACACGGAATGACCCTGAAGCAGAGTGAAGCATACGCTATGGCAGATGGTACATCATTTGACAAAGAATGCACACATTATGGAAAGGAAGTTCACAAACGATGAAAACAAAGATGAACACAAGTACGACAATGTAAAAAATGGCGTATGGTGGGATATACCAACCGTGAGCCTCGCTTCTATGCTTCCGTAGCTTTCAACGGGCACAATGGAACGCACTGAGCATTAAGGAAGAAGGAGGAGGGAAAGACTCACGAAACAAACAAATCTGGTATTATCGGAGCAACCGACGGGCGTATCAATGGATCTGATAACTGGTGTATTACGGGCATCGGCATCGAAATATGTAAATCGAACGATTGCGCCAAATGGGAGGCTCTATCTACAAAAGTGGAACCTACACTTCGTTATGCCGACATATTACTGATGTAATGCAGAAGCACTGAATAATATTTCGAAGGGACACACTACCAGGTGGCCTCATGGGACGGAAGCCAGACTTACGACATCTTCCGTGACAAAGAACAGATGCGCCGTGGAGTTAAGCCTGTCCGTATGCGTGCCGGAGTCCCCCGACTATAGCGATGAAGTATATGAAAACCCGAAAAAAATTCTTTTGAAAAAATAGTTCATGAACGGCAGATCGAATTCTTTGCAGAAACCCAACGCTACTATGACCTGCGTCGTTGGAAAATTGTCGAAAAACATGAAGGAGAACAAAATCTACGGTTGCAATACACTGATGAACGAAGAATACAAGGACATGTTTTATCTGCCAGTCAGAGTGGCCGAACTACAGACTTCTTTCTCACGCAAACAGTACTTCTGGCCTATCAGCTTCGATGAGCTGAAACGCAACAATAATCTCTCACAAGCTCCCGGATGGCAGAATTATGATTAGTGTTAACATTATAAACCAAAAGATCAATATGAGAAAATTATATATTTTAGGAATGATACTGGGGATGTATGCAACATTCAGTGCATGCAATGACGAGTGGAAAGATGAACTTTACACACAGATGCTTTCTTTCAAGGCACCTTTAGGTGACAACGGCTTGAGTGAAATTTATGTACGCTATCAGCCGGATGGAACAGGAATATACCAGTTGCCGGTCATTGTCAGCGGCTCGAAAAGCAACAGTCGGAATATCGATGCAAAAATAGCCGTGGATGAGGATACGCTCCGAATACTTAACCAGGAAAAATTCCCTGTAGGTCGTCAGGACCTCTGGTATGTCCCCTTGCAGAACAGCATTATTCTTTTGAATCAAACATTTTGCCATATTCCTGCGGGAGAGAATATACAGCTCTACCCCCATCCATTTCAACTTTAACGGGTTGGAACTGGATGAGAAATACAATACTTCCGCTGACTATTGAAGAAGACCCCCTTCTTATGTTCAAAACAAATATAAGGGACGTTATAAAGCGCTGCTGGGAGTCAATCTGTTCAATGACTACTCCGGAACGTATAACACCACGCTGATGAACATCTACATCGAAGGAACGACAACCGATCCCGCTAAGGTAGATACGCGCTTAGCCCGCGTAGTGGACGAGAATACCATTTTTTCTTCTATGCCGGTTCAACGTGGGTGGAAGATGAGAACCGCTCCAGGTATAAAGTATTCGTCGAGTTTGAAGAAGGAACGGAGGACGAGGAAGGTACTATTAAAGGAAAGTTGAGATTGTACGGTGACGAAGGCGAACCGGGAATCAATATCCGACCATTGGGAGAATGCAAATATGAAAAAAACGAATCATTCAGCACGAGACCATCAAATATGGAACGCCACCTTACCACACTGGAACTGAGTTATAAGTACACGGATGTCACTTTCCAATCCGGATTATCCGATAACTTACGAAGTAAAAGGTTCTATGACAATGGAACGCCAGATCAACCCGTTGATACCGGATGAGGATCAAGCTATTGAATGGTAAGAGAAAATTAAAAAGGAGGAGACAAGCACTTGATTAAACATAGAAGCTTATCTCCTCTTTCTTTTATCAGGATACTCCATATAGCATTTTTATTAGATGATACGAATGCAAACACCATACCAGTCATAAGGTATTCGAGATTGATGAAGAATAATACCCCCTAAAAACGTAAGTATCCGACAGCCATATATGGGAATATATTTATTACATTTGCGGAAGAATCTTGAATTTTTAAATTATAGGCTAATTCGGCTCTCATAACTTATCATTCAACGTTTCAAATTAGTAATTCAAAATTAATCATTATGACCCCACAAGAGTTTTTAAAAAGGATCTGTTCGCCGAAAATGCAGGTATAGTATTGCTTGAAGTACGCGAAGGATACAGTAAAAGCCAAACTGGAAATAAAAACCCGAACATCTTAATGCCGGAGCGCGGACACAAGGAGGAGCGAATTTTCACGCTGGCAGATCTGGCACTCGCCGCAGCTGCCAATTCCCGGAACACTCGCTTTCTCTTTTCATCCTCAATCACTTTTCTGCGTGCCAGCGGTCCGGGCGACACCCTCGCCGAGGCACGCGAACGGTATATCGGCCGTGAAGCACCGGCTGCTATCCAGAGATATGCCTTAACCAGAACGGAGACTTGATCGCTACATTCCGAGATCAAGTGTTTTCCGGAAAGATCAGAAAGTACCTTTTACTCTCTGTAGACGAATCTATTTAACTATAGAAGTCAATGGATGACGGTGACCTCTGACATCATTTAAGAAAAGCTTTGGCTGAACCGAAATTCAGAACATATCTAAAACGGACAGGAAGGTGGTTCTTATCATCTGTTACGAAGAAAGTAATCACTTCCTTTTTCTTTTCCCTTTTTTATCGTATTCAACTATTAATGAGAAGATCAGGCAGCGATAGGTAACCCCATTTTCCGCTTTCACATTTCTCTTTTTCCCCGATAAATCAGTGTCTGTTCTTCCACTTTACGTCCGGTAGCCATCAGGGAATTTGATTTTATCGCCTACCTTATAATCAGCAGGATCATAAGAACGCGCTTAAGGCAGGATAGTCAGCATATCGTAGATGCAGCGACTGTCGCTTTCTTCCGACTCTGGAACTATCTGTCACGGAACGTACGTTTTTGTTTGGCAAAGCAAAGGCCGTCTTTATAAAGAGAACCAAGCCTCATCACCGTATAGCGTTTTCCTTCCCTCGGCACCTTTACGGAAATATCGAGGTTCCAGTTTTTCACCCATGACGCAAGTCAGTGTATCGCGCATCTTGAAAAAGAAGTCGGCACGCTTGCTACCTAAAGGCAAGCAGATTGATACGGTAAGCCGGTTCCGAATGATAGGTAGTTGCATTAGTCGTCAGACTGGCTATACCCGCTTTCACCCAAACCAATTTCCAGTTAGTACCGTCATACATTACATGCTCTGGATTGAAAAGCATCGTTTTAGCTTCACACTGAGCATTGGCAGGAAGCGCAAAACTTCCCATCAACAATGCAAGAATTCCAACATTAGATGACGTCGCAAATTAGCGACGGTTACGGTTTTGAGTTATTTCTATCTCTTTCTCTCTTTCTTTCTTTTCTTGTCTTCATCTGGTTTTTGTTTTTTTAGTTCATCCAGTTTCTGTTTGTCTACAGGAGTTGCGTGTATATCCCAGTTTTTGGTCAACATCCCATAACGCTTTATATTCAACAACCTTTGGGGAAATAGTAAACTTCTTCCGGTTGTATTCCTTTTTGCATAATCTCCCGTGTCCCATTCTCCATTTCCATTTCTATCATTGATCAGTCTGGCGGCATATTTCCCGATTCAGGTAATAGAAATCTGCCCTTCCATCCTCCACCAGTCTTCGTCGAACCACTTTTATCTTGGGTATCCAGTAATTCTATAAATGCCTGAGGATCTGCTCCTGTTGGCAATAAAATGAAGAGTAAAATATTCATCCTCACTACGTACCTTAAATGATTGTTTTATCTTATCGGTAAACAAACCATAAATGCCATGGAATGCATTTGACTCCACCGAGAACTCATATTCCATTGTAGCGTCCCAATCATTTTGCCGGATACAGATTAAACCGCCTCAGATTCAATGAGTCTTGTTCGAATTCGAAAAATATCTTTCCAAATTGTATCCACCTTCTGCCGTAGATGAATTGCCGCAGTATCAAAACTTGCAATCGGCTCCTCAAAGTTTAAAGAAACATAGCCATACACGTCCATTGATGAAGGTGCATTCACATTCACCGGTAAGAATTTAGTCGGTAATCGGCTCATCTTCTTCACCCTCTTTCTTTTTCTTCTTTTTTTCTTCTTCTCGGGCTCTTCTTTGGTCAAGAGTCTTTTTGGTTTGGATACCAATTTCAAGGTATCTGTACGCGGAATTAACTGGTTCAGCGTATCCGTATAAAAGATGATAGGCTATGGGGCCAGTATCCTGTTGCTTATAGAGCAAAGAGTCCTTTACCCAATAATGAATCGTATCGTTCCGTTGGTTCTTTTTCTATCACAAAAGCCTCCTTTCATCGAAGTTCAAACCCTTTCAGTACAGGCAGGGTATCTGCTTTTGCCAGCAAAATAAAAGGTGAATTTCTGGGGAACCAGTCGTTCGGACTTTATCAAATATTGCGAATAATTGAGTTCTTTAAAAGCACGGAGAATCACATCATCCGGCAAAATAATGCATATATTTCTTCTCAACGATCGTATCATAAGTCAATGAATCCACCCAAGCCGTATCCATGCGAAGTCTTTCTTCCATACGAGGGGGATGATCAGTGAATCATTAAAGCAATGACCTCACTCTTCTGAGTGAAAGCAAAGTTCTGATCTGAATCCATCAAGCCAAAGATACGATACTTGCCGGGAGCTACCCCACGAATAGAGAAACGCCCACGGCTGTCGGTACGTGCCCACACGGTCGAAAGGAAGTTTAGTAAAGGCGGAGTCATTCAGATTTGCATGCAGTCCGACCAGTATACCTTTTAATAGGCTCCAAGTTAGAGGCGTCAAGCACCGTTCCCGATACTTCCATTGTATCGATCTGCGCACCGGTAGAAAAGTAAATGCAAAATTACCCAGAGGGATTGCCTTCGTTATTATCGACGATGGCATCCAGAGAGAGAAATCTATAGGTATAGGTAGTATTAGGCTTTGAGTGAGTCAAGCAGATTCACTTGTATTTTTCTTTCCAGGAAGCCTTTATCTCCGGTTGTTGAATCTGAGGAGGAGAAACAACCACTTTCTCGGTTGCTTTCTCTAGCTTTAATAAACTCATCCCGAACTGAAGAGAAACTTTTAGTCCCTCTTATTATTAATCGCACCTGCAGCAGGGTACTGCCGATAAAACGCGGGGGATCATAATCTTTATCTCACTCCCGTCGGTTGTCCAATGCTGGCACAGAAAGTACAATATAGCCACCAGTGTAATCACCGGAAGAGCTTTGCGCACGATATGTTTTATCTTTTGATTCTCAAATTGTAACATGTTGCAAAATAAGCGTTCTTATTCAATAAACACCACTCTTTCTAGCTAATTTATTAAAAAAGGAAAGAGTGACCTAAGGCAATAAACAATATTCAAGAGTTTTTTATTTTTTTTCCTGCCAATATAATTAGTTTTTATTGCCTCAAAGTAATTACCTTTGTTGCCTGACATCTTTTCGTTTGACTATAGTTATTCGGCAAAGTATACATAGTTATCTTTGCCAATAACTATAGTTAGACGTTTTATTTGATTATTTTGAAGATAAGTAATTGATTATCAGTAGATGCAATTGATTGATTCCTCCAAATCCTACATACAGCCCCTACATGGATAGGGTTATTACTGATTTTATTCTGATGCAAATATAGACAATAATATTTAATGTAAAAAGGCTTATAATGAAGTTTTTTCGGGGGATATTGCATTTATAGGACACATACTGTCTCATGTAGGGTACATTGGGATACAAAACATCCGTGTACCCTTAAAAAGAGATGTACGGATGTAGTCTACAAACTGGTTTTCAATAAATTATAAACTCATACGTAGTAGTATGAAGTGATGTCATGTAGTTCGAGGTGGTTCCAAGTAATAATTCCGGGAATGACTCTTTTCTCCCGCCTTATTCCACCGGCTTGATAATGTAGGACGGCAAATTAACGATTGCCCACTGCTCCAGCCTGTTTCCGGCGGGAAAGAACAACTTCCCGTCAAGGGAAGGCAATCATTGGCGTCTGGGGAAATGATGGGTACCGTGCCGAGCTGAATGAATAGGCGGGCTTTGCTGAAATCACGGTTCAGGAAATCGGCAAGCGTTATTTTTTTCAATCACCCGTAATCCCTCTTTCTGCATAGACACGTGCAAATCGTCACTTTCCTTATTATACGCGATGGGTAGGATTTTATTGCCGCCACCCAACTCGGTCTTGACAAACGGAGCCGTATTCTTCTTTTCTTCAATATCAGCTATCGAGTAGGCATAAATAAGACTTGGACTGGGGCGATACAGAAAGACATAGAGCGAATCCCCTACAACCTCCATATCATACGAATCCGAAGTTTGATCTATAAAATGAGATTCTATTCCTACACTGGCATAAGGAGAGTTGTTGTTGGCAGCGGTCAGGGAAATCTGTTCACGGTCGAACACCCTGATATTGGTAGCTTTTTGAATCACGTACGAAAATAAATCGTCCGGTTGCCGCCACATTGCCGGCATAGGAGACATTACCGGTCCAGACTCGGTTCCGAGACGCGTCAGGTACTCGCCGGTGTTCTTGTCGAAGATCTTGTACCTCACGGCTGTCCCCCGCTGCGACAAAGAGGTGGTCTCCCTCTACATAGATGTCCCGGGCAAGCGTCCGTTCATCCTTCGAGTAGCTTCTTTTGTATTCCATCGTGGCGGCATCGAACAGATCAACGCATTTGCCGCCGAAGTTAGCCACATAGAGGTCCTTTCCGTCCAGGTAAATATTCACACTGCTGAAAGCCTTGTTATCCGGCAGGTCCGCGGATGTGCGGATAATGGCGGAATCCAGCATGTACTTGTCAATCCGGGCAATGGTGTCCATTTTCTGACCGACTTCACGGTCTTTCCACACATCCTTCAGAATTACGTCCTCGCAGGCGCCGAGGATGCCGCACAAAACTACGGATAATACGATTATTATATGGTTTCTTTTCATCGGGTAACTAATTTAATTTAAAGGGTTTGCTTTGAAATACTTGGTGACTTTACTGGTATTATAGAAATTCAGCGTCTTCGTTGTCATTCATAAATCCGGCGTCTATGCCGCCATTGCGGTATTTCGCATTTTCAGGCTTATGAAATCCCAGCAGATTCCGGTCGTTGTAGGGCAGCCTCTTGTTTATGTTCAGGTAAACGTGCAAATGCTCCATGAACACGGGCCATCCGTTGCCGCCGTAAGTCATATTGCTACTGTGACCATATCCCATGCAGTGCATAAACTCATGGGTAATCGCGTTCCATCCGCTGTATGACGCATAATGGCCGTAGAAATTCCAGTGGGTCACTCCCCAGGTGCTTCCGCCTCCCCAGTCCTCCGACACTCGATCCGGTCTGCCCGCAATTGAATGTACGGGGTTGTTTGAACCGTATTTTCTCACTCTGGTATCTTTCCGGTGTGAAAGTGGTTCCGCCATTGTCATGCAGATCCGTTCCCATCACTTCCTTATAGCGCTCCAGCACGTGGCTGTATTCCTCGGTGGTCATCATGTAGGCATAGTTGGTGACAAACACAATCCATTCACGGGCATAGATGGCTCTTAATTCTCTCCATTGCGAACCCGCGTCTCCCTTTTCGGCTGTCCAGTCATAGTTGGAGAAGCGGATTGTCCACTTTGCGTCAATCTCATTGAGCATTTTGAAATGCTCGTCTTCACTGACCAGACGGGGTTTGAGTTCGTCCGGATTAAAGTACGGATAGTGGAAGCTTATGAAATTGCCATCCTCTTTCCGGTAGGTAATTCTTTTGCCTGTGAATGAAGGTTTGAATTCGAACTGCGCGAATGCCGGGATGGAATCCATATAGACAACAGGGATATACATATTGAACTCCGGCAGATAGACTTCCATTGTCACGTCATAGACCGTCTTTGCCGAATAACTGGTGACGCGGATGGAGTCGGACTGGGAAGTGGGGCGGAGCTGGATGATTTCATCTACCCGGAAAGACCGCAGGGAGTGGTTGGTGACCACATCGGAAGGTTCGTCCAGGCTGAGGATGCGCCGTGCCTGTTCCGCCGGCAGCTTGTCAAAAGTCACGGTATCCTGTTTAAAGGTCTCCACATAGGGCAATTCGATGTCGTTGTAGTGCACTACTTCTTCGAGGGTGGTGGTACATGCCGTAAGCATGACGCCCGGAAAGAACAGAAAAGAGGTTCGTTTTAAAAATCGGTGTACTTTCTTGTAAATCATTTTATTTTGTTTTATTAAAAATAGTCTGTTTTGTTTTCGAATAATAATACTTCTTTAAGGGCGGCAAAAGTAAGGGATAAAAAGTACACTATCCGCAGCAATTGAAAGATTATTTGCTGCGGATGCGCCTGTTGATGCCGGTTTAAGGATGATTCAGCCGGATTTGCCCGCCCGGTCTTCCGGTCCGGTGCCCTGCGAAGATTGGTCGATACACTTTTCCCTGAGCTGTGATGAAGGGTTGAACCGGATATACTTCCTGTCGTTGATAACAACCATGGTACGCTCGCCGGCCACACCTTTTACCGGACCTTTACCGTTTTCGGGCAAGTACTTTTTTTGACATTGCATCTTTTCCTGACCTGAAATGTCCCCAGTCCGGCTATGGCAACATTCACATCATTCTCGAATGCTTCCACCAATACTTCAATTACTGCGTTTAGACTATTCCGGATCTCTCTTTGGGTTATATTCCCTTTCAGAGCGGCTTTTTAGCAATAACTTGCTCTTTATTCATCGAAGTGATTTTACGGATAGCCTGTATTCTTATCAATCTGTCTGTCAAAACTATAATCTCCTATCAGAAGATATATAAACAGAGACGGATGGCGCTGATGATGATGATCAGAACCAGAACCGCTCCAATAGTATAGAGCGGTATTCTTATCAGCAGGTTCAGACAAAGGTTCTTTAACCTGTTCGGTGATACACTTTGCTTGCTTATCATAATTACTAACAGCTATTGATTAAACTTTACTCGGTTGCCCCGGGATAAACCGCTGCCAGATACCCGATGGTCTGTTCCAAAGAGGCATCCTTTTAGTATGACTTTTCTTTTGTTTATCAAGAAGGTACATGGTCGGTGTGGCACGAATTTCGTACAGCGTTTTGCTGCGGATGTCGCCTTGCTTGTTCCATCCTACTATCCAGCCCCGGGGCATATGCGAGGAGTTCACCAGCCACTCGTTCTCTTCCTCGTCGGGATAGACGGCAAGAACACGTAAGACGCCCCTTTCCTGCATTTCAAGGAAGGCGGGCAGCTCCGCGAGGATTTGCTCGTGCTTGCGGCAGTTGGAGCAGTCGGGTTCGTAGAAGAAGAGCAGCGTGTAGTCCGCGTTTATTCCGCTCATTCTTGCGGCTTTGCCTTTGGGGGTGACATAGGAGAAATCGGGCGCTTTCATTCCCGGACGGTTCTTGCGGGCTTGCTTCAGGCGGTCTGCCGGACGTATCTTGTCCAGCTCGGTGAGGCGTGTGGAGGCAAGCATCTGTTCCAGTATGGGGATGTAGTAGCTTTCATTTCTCATCGGGGAGTTGGGGGGTAGTAGAGATACTTTTCGCCCAACATACAGAAGTGGGCGTACGCTACGCTGTCCGCTTCCATACGGGACATCATACGCTTTAATGCAGTATTGCTTTCTTCGGGGTCTACGTACTGCAAGGCGCCGATAAAGTCGGCATACAGTTGCTCGGTGTCGTTGCTGCGGATAAAGGCGGTGTCTGCCAGCGAATAGCCGTCCCAGTAATGATTCACATAATAGAATGCGCGTTGCTGGGGTCGGTCATCATTTGAGGGATTTCCGGACGGGTATAGCGAACTACATGCAGGGTGCTTTCCGCGGCTTTATCCTCTTGGGGATCTCATTGCTCTTGCATACCCGCATGCAGGCAAACCAACAGTATCAGTGATAATCCAACAATAATCATCAACATAAAAAATCCGGAGATGACTAATGAAACGGTATATGTATCACACTCATCCAGCCAATATCTGACTCTTTCTTTAATTTTGTTTTTATTTGTTTCATTGTTCTTTTTTATATCCTTTTTCTTTGCTTAAACATTTCCAAGTTCTATGCATGGGAGCCGCATGGCAAGCTCCGTTTGCTTCCACAGGTCGAAGATGACATGGCTTTGCCATCTGAAGGGTATTTCAATGTGCGTGTCGCAGACTAGCACTCCCGGAGAAGCTAGTCAGGAAGTCTCTAACTCGTTTTCCAGACGTTGCTCGCTGATCCGGGCACGCACCAGCACTACCTGATAGGTGAGACTGATTACCTGCTGGATGCAGCATTCATCCACGACTTGCTTCAGCCGGCACGCCGATTGCTCGTAGGCGTACCAATTTCCATTCTCGAAATAGAGATAGATATGACCGGGATTATCCACTTCCCGGCTGAGTATTTTAAAAAGTCATTCATAAGTATAGTTGTTGTTCATTCTTCATCGTTGTTCCGTTCCCTTTCACTTCCCGTCCAGTATGCACCTCACCGGGAATCCGTATTTCTTCATGTCGTGCATCACGTACAACTGCCTGTTGGGCTCCACACAGAGCGAATATCCATATACCGGGCTCTGGCTGCTCCCCGTCCAGTATCGGTGTCCGTGCGGAATCATGATACGGCATCCGTTGATATGGCTGCGGTGTCCGCACAGGGGCAGATAGACCGGCACGCCGTCATCGCTCAGGATACAGATGTTCGTCCGGTCCTCTTCTCGTTGCAGTTCCATGGGAGCGGCTGGGCGGTTGAGAAAAGACTCTATCTCGATGCGTGACGGGATGCGCCATCCTGCGGGCGAGGGGTCGAGCGCGTCGAGTCGGCAAGGGTTTTCGGCGTTGCCCTCATACCAACTCCCTTTGCAGGGGACGAACGTTGCCGACCATCCCTGCCGCTTGTTCCCGAACTGGAAATAACCGCCGTGATTCAGCCGGTTGCCGGGTTCCAGGCCGAGAGGAATGGCGACCTGAGCCAACTTCCCATCCGCAGCAAGGTTGCGGTCGAGCCAGCACTGCCCGCGAATGCGGACGTAGCCGCCCTGATAGATAATGATATCTTTCACGAGGCCCGTGTCGTTGACCAGCGAGAGCACCGTGTGCCTGGCGGCGGGGAAGCCGTTCCTCACACGGTTGCCGGCATTGGGATGCACGTGCACGGTGAACCGTCCGCCATACAGGCCCGGCAGCAGTTCGGGGTCGCTCACCTCCACCCAGAGGGCTTTCCCGTCGCGGATGATGCGCCACGGCTGGTTGCTGTCCACGCAGACGGTGTAGACTTTCAGGCCGTCCGCTTCCGTGTAGTCCAGCGGGGTTTCTATCACGCCGCTGTGGCGGGCGCAGGCGTCGCCCTGCGGGTATTCTATGTAGTATTCGAAGCAGACGCCCTGCATCAGGGTGATTTTCGTGGTCTGGCTGAAAGGGTACGTGCCCGTTTCCAGCGTCAGTGCCAGCGAGCGCGAGCGGACGTTGGCGGGTTTGGCTTCGAGGTGTACTTTCAGTGTTTTCGTTCCTTTCTGATGGATGCCTACGGGCGGGTGGACGGTGTACCAGCATCCGCCGTCGCCGGTGTTGGCGCTTTTGACGCGCCAGTGCCTCCTCATCGTCGGGCGTCACGGTGACGGGCACCACCTCGTTCTTGTGTCCGGTGGTGACGTAGAGGCGGCGGCTCACGGTGAGCGTGGGATGGATGCCCATTACTTGCTGCTTCACTTTCAGCAGGTGCGTATTCTCTCCGGCATATATCTCGGCGGTGGCTTCGCGTTCGGCGCCGCAGAAGTTGGTGCGCAGTTGCAGAATCAGCCTGTCGCCTTCCTGCCGCAAAGGCGAGCCAGTTGTCCGGTTCTCCCACGGGGTAGTGCACACTGCCGGTGCTCCACGGTTCGGTACAATGCTTCAGGTCTATGGTGTGTTCCTTCGCCATGGCGTCGGTGGTGAGCTGTGAGGGCAGCAGCATGCACAGGGCGGCGGGGGCGGCTGCGGGCTCCGTTCCTTCGGCTTCTTCCGGGGCGGGCATCAGTTCGAGCGAGATGTTGCAGTGGATTTCCTGCAAGCCTGTTTCGGCAATGAACACCTCTTGCGCATGAGTGTCGGCAAGCAGGCGGTCGATGTCTTCACGCCGGTGGATGCTACTCAAGCTGAAGGCGCGCGAGGCGAACAGCACACAGAAGTTCATCATTCCTTCCGCAGAAAAGAGCATGCTATCTTTATTTTATTCTTCCGGCGGACCATTTTTCTTTTTCCGGGAATTTGCGTACCAGGCAGCGCGGCGGTCGAACACGATCACTATGGCATGCGTGCAGCCTTCGGGGAGCTCCGCGCCGCGCAGCACAAAGGCTTATGGGCATTTCCCGTTTCAGGCGGACGCGTTTGTCGCTGCGCCAATACTTCACGCCCTGGTAGGTGACTCCCGAAACGATAAATGCCACTGTGGCCATGTCTGCTAATTCCATCATACGTTTTTTCGTTTTAATTATAAAAGAAGCCCCGAACCGGCATCGTTGCCGGGAAATGCTAGTATGATAAGTACAGACAACAACCGCTATTGTTTTGCAATTTCTTTTCGGGACATTCTTTGATTATCACTATTTATTTTTATTATATCGCCTTATCCAACCGGTTTAACTTCCGGCTTTCTTCAATCCGGTTGCAACAAACAAAATTTACCGTAGTGGCCGATAAATCCCCGAGTTGCTCTAATTGCGGTTTTCCTGCGAACAGCCGTTCCGCTATCTTCCCGCATTTGTATTTTGTCTGCAAAAGCATTGCATACTGTTTGACCGATATTTGTTTCACATCATGCAATACCCTCACCTGTAATTTGATGACAACCATTCTTTCCCTTGCCTTTTCTATGAATTCCTTTTCATAGCTGCCGTTGGCCTTATAGATATAATGCACCGGGTCCATGATTTCCATTTTGAGTCTTTCGCCGATAGTATAGCGAAAATCTCTTTGCAGGTTCATGCTCAGGCGTATGATTTGCAAGAGTAAATCATACGTTTCTTTAAAGACCGGAAGGTTGTCATATAGCCATGCCCGTTACAGTGTTTTTTAAGTTCTGAAAGAAATAACATGCACTCCAATGGGGTTTTGACTTCAATGGGGAACATCTTTATTTTCATGATCGTTTCGGTATCGGAACTCTTATCGTGCAAAGGCATCATCCGGCTGTTTGCCGGTTGCGAGGGTGATTCTTCGCAGAAGGTTCTTCCGGCAGGAGAGGGATTTCATTTTTCCACAATCCAAATTCGTCAACATCGATATCCTTTTCCAAATCAACTTCCGCAACATTCCCGTTTTCTCTGATTCTATCTGGTGGGAAATAATTAATAAGGCTATTGGTTGGGAAGCCGATGGAGACGACTTCCTGTTTTACACTTTTCACCATCCGCTTTTTTACTTGAAAGGGCTTTACGTACTTCACACGAATAAATAAGCGGAGCGATCGTATGCTTTATAGAACACACCTTCGCGATAAAAATAAATAATGTGGTGTTGATGCACTCGTTTTGCAGGATTTCTGATAGATTGGACATAATATGGTATTTTTTTATTTTTTCACCGGCTTCGCCGGAGTGTGTATTCTCGCGCTACAACGCGAGAATAATAATCAAATGAAGCGGATGCGTTCGCTCCGCTCACTGCTTGGTTCCTTTTACACAGCGTACAGAGAACCCGATCGTCATGTAGCTGTAGTAGACGCTCGCGTAGCTACTGTCGAAGCTCAAGTAGTACCCGTGGTTGCTACTGGCGGCATCACTAGTCAGTAGGTGCCGTACGTACCGGCGTATCTGGTAGGCGTAGTACCGCTACCTACATTGCCGTCCCGGCGCCTGCGGCAGGCAGAAAGAGTCCTTGGCATTGTTCAGGAACCACATACCGTTGGTTCCGTTATTGCTTACCTAACTGCTTATCGGTACAACGGGAGAGTTTTTTCGAACTCGTTTTTACTTGGAGTGCGCCAACCGCTACCGTAAGTGGGCAGCATCGAGCTTGCTGCAAGGATCGGTGTTGTTCGTAGAGGTATTACCGGTATAGTACTCATCCATGTATAATAATAACCGTAATCGGTAGAGGTAGTCCAAACGTAAGGCTTGCTATTGTCGGTACTCTTGAGGTTTGCCCTCAGCCCATCTTAGTATGGAAGGTCGGCTTTGTCCTGAGCGGTACATGCAGTACCGCCCAAGTTGATGTCGGGGGAAGGGACTACGGTACCTGCTTCGCCTTTTCTTGAACTGAGCGGTCATGGTATAACTCCTGCCGGGTTGCTAGTTGCACGCTCTGCGAGGTGATGTCGGTATTATTGGCGGCGATGCCGCCCACAGTCAATGTGCCGAAATGCACGGTGATGGGACGCTCGGAAGCGAACGGTACAAGGCGCACGGAAGCGGTGCTGTTATCGGAGATGCTGAACGTAGCCGTGTTGTTGGTGTTCGCGCTGACTGCGTCTGAACCGACCGTCCATGAAGAAGAGCTGCCGCCCTCTTTGACATAGACACCCGTACAATTACTGAACGTATTACTGGAAATCCGTTACGCTGATCTTCACCGTCAGACGGCACAACCGCTGCGCGAAGCTCACCGGAAGGGTGAAGGCATCATCGGGACGAGCTTGTCGCCGCTATCGTAAGTCAGGAAGTCGTTGTTCAGGTCGGGAATGGGCACGGACGTACTGTTCCAGTCGCAACTAGTCGGCAACGCACCCAATGCAGTGCCGTTGTTAAAGAATAAGCCACGAAGCGGACGGTTTCACCGGGGTACACTTTTGACACTGCCCTGCTTGAGCTCGGGAGCGGAACCGCCGCCCGAAGTGTAATCGGCTACAGACCGGAACACATAACTGCTACCGGACTTCGTAAACACGAACAGACGGAAGTAAATGCCCGCAGGCATCACCCCGCGTGTTGCGGGAGCGGTGGAGACCGTATCCTCGAACAACTCCATGGCGGCAAGCCGGGGAAGTCTTCATCACGCTCCTGCCCCGAACGGGTTACGCTGAAAGAGTTCACTTTCACCCACTCGGCAATCAATTTCTCACCGCTACGGGTGGAAGGTGCATTACCCTCGGGAGCATTGTATCCGGGAGTGTCCTGCAAACGAATACCGAAAGCAACAGGAGCGCCGGAAGGCTTGTTGCCCTCGTCGGTGAGGCTGTCTATCTCCGACTGACCGCAACCGGAGAGAAGGAGAATACCGGACAACATGGCTGCCGACAATATTCTATAAGTATGTTTGTTCATTCTGTTTCCCATTATTTTATTTCTGCTGGAGTATCGTTTTTAATAGTTGTTCCGTCCGTCACCATATCGGTAATGTTGATATTCCCGTTCAGGGTAACGCTAACGTCGGTGATGTTCAAGCTGACGGTATATTGCTGCCCGGCACTCAGGTTATTGGAGAGGGAAGCGGCAGGAACGGTAACGGCACGGTTCACCCCGTCGATGGTGAGCGTGATGGTAAGCCCGCTGCCCACCGGTTGGGCAGGGACGAGCACGTCATTGGGAGTACCTGTGCCTATGTTACCGGTATTCAGGGCATACGTCCACCCGCCGTCGGAGGTGCTTCCTGCGTAAGTGCCGCTACTGATATCCAGCGTACGGGCGGCAAAGAAGTCCGCACCGTTTTTCAGGTTCACACTCGTGATGTTGCAATTACCCGCATAGCCGGCTTGCCGAGTGATGGTGAGCTTGATGCGTGCGTAGCCGCGTGTCATGGCAAAAACGGCATTGGGTGTCTTGTTGCACACCGCCGCGCCGCCCGTGGTGGCGTAGCAGAGGTCTTCCGCTGCATCGTATTTCTGCGCGTTCAGCGTGCACGTGGTGCTGTTTGCCGTAAATGTTGCTGCATTATAGGGATAATACGCGCAGAGCGTAGCGTTCGCCCCGCCCACATATACGGTTGCGCCCGTCGTCCACCCGCCGCTATAGGTGTATTGTACGTTATACTGCGGCGTGTATCCGTTGGCGGCAGTGCGAAATACGCCCATACTGCCGGTGGTGATGGCACTTGCCGCCCTTGTAGGCACTCCTGCGCTGATAGCCGCGCCGGTAATCTCCACGGGCACCCGCCCGTCTGAGGGCCCGCCCGCGTTCATGTCCTTGTCGCATCCCGCCGCCAAAAATGCAGGCAGGATGGCGATGACTAATCTGTATGCTGTTTTCATTCTCATATTTCTTGCTGTTTTTGCGTTACCGCCCGGTTTAAGGAGCGGGAACGAACGGTCCCAGTTCGCCGTTCGCCCAGTCTTCGGTGGTCACGCTGGTGGCATTGATGGCTGTTCCTGCACGGTTATCGTAATGGTTTTGTATTCACCCTTCGCCGGTGTATAGGTTGTCGTGGGAATGGTGGTGGTCATTGTCTTGCCGTCCACGGTAATCACAATCGCCGTTCCCGCCGCAGGCGTGCATGGCACCAGCAGGAAGTCGCTGCCCCATCCCACGGTGTCTGATGCGGGCACGGTAACGTCCTTTGTCTGCGATATGGAACTGTTTGATACTCCCGCTGACGCGGAGTAGGCCCCGGTGCCGATGTTCAGGGTGGCGGAAGGCAGCAGGTTTTTCAGCTCCACCTTCTGCACCTGGCATGTGCCGGGATAGTTGCTGCGCCGGAACACGAAGGTCACCTTGGCGTAGGCGCGCGTCATGGCAAAAGTGGTGGATTTACCGGTGGAGCTGCCGTTCATGTCCCGGTTCAGGGCGAAGCTGATGTCCTTTTCCGGATTGTCCATCACCTGCGAGGTGAGCGGTATGGCGGTGCTATTAGTGAGTGCCGCCTGCCACGGGTGGTAGGCGCACACCGAGGCGGTGCTCCCCCAGATAGATAGTGTTCGCCGTTCCGCCGTTCGGGCTCCATGCGGATGCGGAATAGTCATACCGGCGGTTGTCGATGGCGGTATAGCCCCGCCCCCGAGAGGAAGATGCCGATGCTGCCGCTACTTAGTGCGGTGCTGGCGCGGGTACCCATTTGCGCGTTCATCGTGGCGGACTCGACGGTCAGGGGTACGGTGGGTATTCCGGCAGGTATGTCCGTGCCCGGTATGCGGTCGGCCGTGCAGCCTGCCAGTAGCAGGACGCCGGGAAAAGGAGTGTGAATATGGTTCTCATACGTTTCGTTATTTTTGTGGTTTCTGTTTAATCGAATTCGGAATCCATGTTGCCGGAGGACGTCACCCAGTCGGTGGTGCTCACGCTGCTCACGGTCATTCCATCGCCTGCCGACATTTCGAGCTGCACGGTATAGTGAACGCCCGCCTGTATTACGTTGATCGTGGCGGCGGGCACGGTGGCAGAGTAGTCCTGCCCGTCTACCGTGAGCGTAAAGTAAGCCCTGCACCCGTTTCCAGCGTCTGCGCCGGGAAAAGGTGGTCGATACTCGTATCGGCGGTGCCTGCGGGATGCCGCTCGTGTTTATGGGCAATGCGGAGGTGTCGATGATGTAGTCCGCCGCGGCGGTTCCGTAAGCGTCCCGTCGGTGATGTCTACCCGGGCTTCGGTATAGAACGTACCCGCAGAGGGCTTTATCACGATCCGGCTCACCTTGCAGGAGGACGGATAGCCGGCGTTGCGCAATATGCTGAACGACAGCCGGGGTAGGCGCACTTCATGCTGAAAGCCAGCATGGAGTTAGTACTGCTTACCGCCACACCGGTGGTATTGTCGTAATACCAGAGAAGGCTTTCGCTATATGACTGCGCCTGCAACGTGCCGGAAGTCACGGTGCTGTTCGTCCCGAAGGATATCTGATGATTTCGGGTCGTAAACAGCCCACGGCCTTGCCCCGTGCGGTTATCCCATACACTGGGTCGGCGCTGCCCCAGTTGCCGGACGTCAAGGTATAGGGTTTGTTATATACTGGTGTATATCCGCCTTCGTTTGTGAGGAATACGCCGATAGTAGCCCCGTTCGATACAACGGGAGTTCCTGCACGGTGGCGGGCGCAGCCTCCAGATACAACCCGCCCACGCCCAGCGGGACGCAGGCAGAGGCATCAGGCAAGCCGGATTCGTTGCCGCAGCCGCACAACAAGACTGTTATGGCGGATATCAGGGCGGGAAGAGGGCTTCGCTTTATTGACTTCATGCTATTTATTTGTTTTAATGGTTTATATTATACGGATGTATTTTATGCCGGCGTCGCCGGAGTGTGTATTCTTGCGCTACAACGCGAGAATAATAATCAAATGAAACGGATGCGTTCGCTCCGCTCACTGTCTGGTTCCTTTTACACAACGTACAGAGATCCCGAGCGCCTTGCTGTAGTCGTAGATGTACGCGTTGCCACTGTTGAAGAGCAAGTAGTAGCTGAAGCTGCCACTGCTGACATCACTACTCCAGTAGTAGCCGAACGTATCGAGGTAGTCGGTAGGCAAAGTACCGCTACCATTAGTGTAGTGCCGGGGGAGCCTGCGGCAGGCGAAATAGTCCTTTGGTCTTATTCATGAACCACATTCCATTGGTATCGTTATTGCTTACTAACTGCTTATCGGTACAACGGGAGAGTTTTTCGAACTCGTTTTTACTTGGAGTGCGCCAACCGCTACCGTAAGTGGCAGCATCGAGCTTGCTGCAAGGATCGGTGTTGTTCGTAGAGGTATTACCGGTATAAGTACTCATCCATGTATAATAATAACCGTAATCGGTAGAGGTAGTCCAAACGTAAGGCTTGCTATTGTCGGTACTCTTGAGGTTGCCCTCAGCCCATCTTAGTATGGAAAGGTCCGTTTTGTCCTGAGCGGTACAACCGTTACCCGTCAGGTTGATGTCACCTTCGGGCACCTGAATACCTATCCCGTTTTTGAGCTGCACGGTCATAGTGTAACTCCTGCCGGGTTGTAGTTGCACACTCTGCGAGGAGGTGATGTCGGTATTATTGGCGGCGATGCCGCCCACAGTCAATGTGCCGAAATGCACGGTGATGGGACGCGCCGAAGCGAACGGAACAAGGCGCACGGAAGCGGTGCTGTTATCGGAGATGCTGAACGTAGCTGAATTGTTGGTGTTCGCGCTGACTGCGTCTGAACCGACCGTCCATGAAGAAGAGCTGCCGCCCTCTTTGACATAGACACCCGTACAATTACTGAACGTATTACTGGGAAATCCCGTTACGCTGATCTTCACCGTCAGACGGCACAACCGCTGCGTGAAGCTCACCGGAAGGGTGAAGGCATCGTCCGGGACGAGCTTGTCGCCGCTATCGTAAGTCAGGAAGTCGTTGTTCAGGTCGGGAATGGGCACGGACGTACTGTTCCAGTCGCAACTAGTCGGCAACGCACCCAATGCAGTGTCGTTGTTAAAAGAATAAGCCACGAAGCGGTACGTCTGCCCCACGGATAGCAGCATCTCACCCCGTTGGAGTACAGGGGTGGAACTGCCGTCGGAAGCATAGTCCGCAACAGACTGGAACAGATAATCATTGCCGGATTTTTGAAACGCCAGCACACGGAAGCAATAACCGGCAGGCATCACCCCGCGGGTCCGGGGAGAACCCGAAACCGTATCCTCGAACAACTCCATGGCGGCAAGCTGAGGGAAGTCCTCGTCGGGCTCCTGCCCTGAACGGGTTACGCTGAAAGAGTTCACCTTCACCCACTCGGCAATCAGCTTCTCACCGCTACGGGTGGAGGCTGCATTACCCTCGGGAGCATTGTATCCGGGAGTGTCCTGCAAACGAATGCTGAAAGCAACAGGAGTGCCGGAAGGGCTGGCGCCCTCGCCGGTGAGGCTGTCTATCTCCGACTGACCGCAACCGGAGAGAAGGAGAATGCCCGACAGCAAAGCTGCCGACAATATTCTATAAGTATGTTTGTTCATTCTGTTTCCCATTATTTTATTTCTGCTGGAGTATCGTTTTTAATAGTTGTTCCGTCCGCGTCATAGTCGGAAACGTCTATGCCGCCATTGGGAGTCAAGTGGATATCGGGTTCATACTCGGCGCTGCCACCGTCCAGCTCTGCCAGAGCGTCCCACTTCACCACGTCCACCGATAGGATTTCCAGCCTGCCGGGTATCAGCTTGAGGTTGATGTTATATTGTTTGCCCGCTTCGAGCTTGTTGGAGGTGGCGCTGAATTTCTCTTTGGCTATGACGGTCCGCATTTTCTTGCCGTTGACGGTGAACACCAGGTTGATGTCGCCCGTCAACACGGCGGTGGGAATGAGCAGCATGTCATACGTGGCGGTGACGGTGGACGCGTCCAGCACCTGTGTGGAAAGGGCGCTGAAGCCTTGGGGACCCTCGTAGACATAAGGGCTGGGGTCAAAGAATCTGTAGGTGGCGCCCGCATAGATTTCATTTCCTGTCAGGGCGAGGTCTGTCAGGGCGGCGTCCACGTTATAGTCCGTATCCCGGCTTACGCTAAGGACAAGACGGGTATAGACATGTTCCAGCGTCAGGGCGATGTTTGCGCTCAGGTTGTTGGCAGTGAAGCGTTTGCACCAGATGTCCTTGCTGCCGTCGGCAGGACGCAGGCGCGCGGTCAGGCCCAGCGCCGCGGGCGCGGTCTGCGTGATGTCATAGGGGGCATACACGGCAATGTCGGCGCTTTGGCTATTGAGCAGGATGTCCGGAGTGGGAAACCACTTTGCGTCGGTAGCGTCGTATGCTCCCTTGTAGTTGTCGCAGGCGGTGTAGCCGGCCGGTTCATCCGCTTTGGCAAAGAAGCCGATAAACCGGCCGGTCGGGTAATCGGAAGTGGCGGCCGCACGGGTGGCGGGGCCGCCTATGCCGGTAGCCTGCAAGGATTGCAATTGCAGCAAGGCAGGACGTTTGCCGGCATCACCCCCGGAAGGATATCCCGGAGCAGGAGGCGGACAACAAGGCTGCCAGTGTGAGTGTGCCGATGCACACGGTTAAAGGATTCTTTGTTGGTCTCATATTATCTTGGTTTTTTTTTGTTACTTTCATATGATTCTTGTCTCTTGATGCGTTCGCTCCGCTCACTGCTTGGTTCCTTTTTACACAGCGTACAGAGAACCCGCTCGTCTCGCTGTTGATGTAGCCGACGTTCGTGTAGCCACTGCCGAAGGACAAGATGTACCAGCTGCTGCTACTGAAGGGATCACTACTCCAGTACCTGCCGGACGTACCGGCGCCGTAGGTAGGCGTAGCACCGCTACCTTCAGTGTAGCCCCGGTAGCCTGCGGCAGGCAGAAATAGTCCTTTGGGATTGTTCAAACCACATACCGTTGGTACTGTTATTGCTGACTCTCTGCTTGTCGGTACAACGGGAGAGCTTTTTCGAGCTCGTTCTTACTTGGTGTACGCCAGCTGGTGCCGTAAATGGCAGGGGTCGAGCTTGGTACAAGGATCGGTATTGTTTAAGCCGGTACCACCTGTGAAGGTACTCATCCACGTATAATAATAACCGTAATCGGTAGATGGTAGTCAAACGTAAGGCTTGCTATTGTCGGTACTCTTGAGGTTGCCCTCAGCCCATCTTAGTATGGAAAGGTCCGTTTTGTCCTGAGCGGTACAACCGTTAGCGGTCAGGTTGATGTCGGGGAAGGGACTACGGTACCTACTTCGCCTTTCTTGAACTGAGCGGTCATGGTATAACTCCTGCCAGGTTGCAATTGTACGCTCTGCGAGAGGTGATGTCGGTATTATTGGCAGCTATGCCGCCCACGGTCAATGTGCCGAAATGCACGGTGATGGGACGCTCGGAAGCGAACGGTACAAGGCGCACGGAAGTAGTGCTGTTGTTGTCGGAGATACTGAACGTAGCTGAATTGTTGGAATTCGCGCTGACTGCGTCTGAACCGACCGTCCATGAAGAAGAGCTGCCGCCCTCTTTGACATAGACACCCGTACAATTACTGAACGTATTACTGTCGAACCCCGTGACGCCGATCTTCACCGTCAGACGGCATAATTTATGTGTAAAGCTCACACCAAGGGCTAGACTGCCGCCCGTAGGTGTCATGTCGCCGCTTATCGTAAAGTCAGGAAGTCGTTGCTCAGGTCGGGGAATGGGCACGGAGGTACTGTTCAGTCGCAACTAGTCGGCAACGCACCCAATGCAGTGCCGTTGTTAAAAGAATAAGCCACGAAGCGGACGGTTTCACCCATGTTCACTTTGACACTGCCCTGCTTGAGCACGGGAGCGGAACCGCCGCCCGAAGTGTAATCGGCTACAGACCGGAACACATAACTGCTACCGGACTTCGTAAACACGAACAGGCGGAAGTAAATGCCACTGCCCATCACCCCCGTGTCTGCGGAGGGAAACCGTATCCTCGAACAACTCCATGGCGGCAAGCCGGGGAAGTCTTCATCACGCTCCTGCCCCGAACGGGTTACGCTGAAAGAGTTCACCTTCACCCACTCGGCAATCAATTTCTCACCGCTACGGGTGGAAGGTGCATTACCCTCGGGAGCATTGTATCCGGGAGTGTCCTGCAAACGAATGCTGAAAGCAACAGGAGTGCCGGAAGGGCTGGCGTCACCGCCGGGGTATAAATTACGACTCATATCTTCCTGACTGCAAGAGGTTAACACTGCGAAGCCGCAACATACATACATACATACATACGCAACCGAACCTGCATGGAACATGCCCACTGATAAATCTTTTATTTTCATTGCTATTCATGTTTATATTTTTATCTTTCCGTATCTCTTGGCTTTATTTTTTGTTTATCTATGGCTCCGGCTCGAAGGTCACATCCTCGTCCACGCCGGAACGCTGTCCCAGTCCGTGGTCTTGATAGTGCCTATCACCAACCCTTCGACTTGCCTGATGGATATGTTCACTTCGTATTTCACCCCTTCCGTGAGCACGCCGCTTGCGCCGCAGAGCTGCGTGGCGTTCACCTTTCCGGTCATCGCTTTGCCGTCTACCGTAATGGTCAGGGTGATGTCGCCCTGTAGCGGGCAGGGAACCATCAGGCAGTCCGCCGTACCGGCAGTTGTCGAGGTGAACTGCGTGGTGAAGCCGGTGATCCGGGCAACACTGAGCCCGGTGACGGGAACAAGGACATCCGTATGTTTCGGGACTCGATACCGCCGGGTCAAACATATCCAGCGTAGCTACCGGCACGATGCCGTTACCCTCAAGGCATATGACCGTCACTTTGCCGTCACCTACATAATCGGTGTCGGCCTTGAAGTTGAACACGAGGCGCGAATAAACGCGCGCGAGGTCCAGCGTGACGGCGGACGCGTCCTTGTTTGCCAGGAAATTGACGTAATGGAAGTCCTCGCCGGTATCGTAGCGCTGGCTGCGCACCACCACGGGGTTCACCCTTCCGGGCGCATAGGGGTAGCATGCCGCCAGTGTGGGCGTTCTGCGCACCCAGCAGTATCTGTTCACCGGCCTGCCAGAAGGGCGAGCCGTAGGTGAAGCACAGGTTGGTGAGCGCGCCGTATCCGCCGGCGGCATCTTCTTGCATGAACAGGCCGATACTACCGGCGGTCAATTCCGTTCGCCCGCCGGCACGGGTCTGCTGCACGCCGATACCGGCTCCGGCGGAGGCGCCCGCTACGCGTAAAGGCACCCGTTCGGCATCCGCCTTGCCGGGAAGCCCCGGGAGACTTTCGCCCGAGCAGGAAAACAGGGCCAGCAGCATCGCCATGCCCGCAGGCTTGATGTGTCTATGGAAATTCTTTATCATATTACTCTTTTTTGTGTTTCCGGTTTATTGGATGATGACGTCGGGCGGAGTCACGTCACTGGTTTTCCAGTCCGTGGGGATAGTGACCGTGCTTATCAGCATCGCTTTGTCATTATATGCCCTCTTCGGGGGTGGTGGAGCCGGGAGCGGATACTCCGGTCACCACCACGCGGTAAGCGTTGTTTCGTTGGAGGAACTGCATCCTGTCCGCATTCACGTTCAGGTTGACGCGGTACCAGGTCTTGCCGGCATCGGCACCGGTGTGGATAGCGGTGCTGCTGACATTGAGCAGCAGGCAGGTGGCGTCGTTCAGCATCACACGGCTGTCGGTAAGGTCGAGCGAGGTTTCCACGGCGTAAAGCCCGCCCGTCACTTTGTTGTCCGATACGGTCAGGTTGGCGGAAGCGGCACGCGGGGCGCTGACCTGCTCTGTGTACGGAAAAAAAGGTACCACGGAAGCTATGTTGCGCAATTGCACGTTGTGCAGCGTGACATCCGTAAGACCGTCATCCACTTTGACGTCGATACGCACGGCGGCGCGCAGCAGGCTCACGCTCATGGCAGTATTGCCGGCATGCTTCACGCAAGTACCGCTCATGGGCAGTCGTCCGTCGGGAAAAGCATAGGTTCCGGTGCTGATGGGAAGAAAGACCTGAAGCTCCTCCCATGCCTGGCCGTAGGTTTTTCGTCGGAAAGTAGCCGGTAGGCGGAAAGGTCGACGGGATCAGTGATGTATCGGGCAAGGTTAGCCACCACCAGCACGCTGTATTCATGGGCGGGGCTGTATTTCAGGAGGGCAGCGTCACGCTGATGGTGTTCTGCTTCAGACCCGCACCCTGCAAGGTGGCGGAGGCGGAGGCGACAAAGGCGCCGTTGCCGTGATCGTCGGGGTGGAAGAAAAGCAGGTGCAGCCCCTCTACCGTACTTTCCTCACCGGTAGCTTCCACGTAGGACTCACCGGTACAGGGGTGGACGCGCCGGAACGGGTACCGGTGACGGCATCAGGAATGGTGTAGGTCAGGGTGAGGGCATTTGCCTCCCCCTGTGTCTCCCCCTCTATAGACTCGCCCGTACAGGCAGAGGAAGAGGCTATGGTCCAATATGATTATGAGTTGCTTCATACTATAACTTGCTTTTTATTTTAATTGCTTTTATTTTCGGGCTCGCGCTACAACGCGAGAATAATAATCAAATGAAACGGATGCGTTCGCTCCGCTCACTACTTAATATCTTTAGCACAGCGTACAGAGCACCCTTCGTCTTGGAGTAGTAGCCGAGGTCCGTGAGGCCACTGCTGAAAGTACAAGTAGTACCCGTTGCTGCTATTGCCGGCATCACTACTCCAGTAAAGCCGCTCGTACCGGGGCTGTTGGTAGGCGGAGTACCGCTACCTTCATTGTCGTACCGGCCGCCTGCGGCAGGCAGAAATAGTCCTTTTAGTCTTGTTCATAAACCACATGCCTTTAGTTCCGTTGTTACTGACTAACTGCTTGTCGGTACAACGGGAGAGCTTTTCGAATTCGTTCTTACTTGGGTACGCCAACCGCTACCGTAAGTGGCAGCATCGAGCTTGCTGCAAGGATCGGTATTGTTTAAGCCGGTATTACCGGTATAAGTACTCAACCATGTGTGTAATAATGACCGTAATCGGTGGTAGCGGCGGCCATGATGACAGGTCCGCTACCGTCATTGTTCGTCTGGCGCAGATTGCCCGGAGCCCAAATAAGTTTTGCCAGGTCTATCTTGTCCTGATCGGTACATGCAGTACCGCCCAAGTTGATGTCGGCGCTAGGTACCTGAATACCTATTTCCGGTTCTGGTGGGGTCGGTGAACCTCCCTCCGGCGTCGGGACGATCGGGTTACCTCCGTTGTTGACTGTCGTCTGTGTCCACGGCAGCACTTCCACGGAGCTAACGCCCAGGGTGGTGCCGTTCACGGTAATCGTAACGGCATACTTTGGTGTCGCGCGCCAGCGCGTAAGTCCGTTGAGCGTGGTGTTCAACACCCGGTTGCCGTACTCCTTCACCTTTACGCCCACCTTCAGCCCGCCGGGAGCGGCGGCGGCGGGCGGCAGTACGATGTTACGCGTCACGGTGCTGTTCTTTGCCAGCGCCATGTCACCGGAAAAGGTGAGGATGCCGGCATCCGCGGCGATATCGGACGCGACGCCGGTGCCGATATTGAGCACGGACTCTTTATTAAGCCCGGCGGCGATGAGCGAGAACTTTCGCTCAATGTGACTCCCTCTTTGATATTGCCCGCTTGAAGTTGACTTCCAGCCACAGTATGCCTGCCTCATGGAAAAGAGCACGCTCTTGTTCGCCGCGTTTGCCGCATGATTGGTGGCATACGCCAGCGGCGTCTCGTCGTCGGCAAGGATATGCGGGGTAAGCGTTACCCGTGCGGCATCGGTGACCGTCGCACTGTAAGGATAATAGGCGCACAAGTTGGCGTATTCTTCTTTTAGGTTGATACCCTTATCTTTTTGGTTTCGGGTTCCCACGCTGCATCTGTGCGGTCATATTGCACGTTTTTCTTCCGGGACATAAGTGCCGTCTGCGGTGGCATTGTCCAAAAATACGCCGATAGACGAACCTGTGGGCAGCTCCGTTACGGCGCGTGTCACCGTAACCTGCGTTTTGTACACCGGCTGTGGTTATCACCAGCGGCACCTGCGTGCCGTTGCCGCCTTCATGGACGGGCACGGCGTCGTCCTGCGAGCATCCTGATGCCAGCATAACGGCACAGAAAGCAATGGCGGGGGGAGTTTTATCTGTATTCTCATCCTGTCTGTTCTTATTTATTTATCTGTTCTTATTCAAACTCGGCGTCGCCGTTTTGGGAAGCCCCGTTGTCCAGCCTTCCACTTCCACCCGGGTGATGACAAATGCGGGATCTGTTTTCACTTCAGCTTTGATAAGGTAACTCCTGCCGGCTTCGAGCTGCGTAAGCGCACTGCTCAGGTCGGCGCTATAGTCGGCGCCGCCCAGCGTGATGCCGAGCATGGCATCGGTCAGGGAAGACGATGGCACCACCAGCATATCACCGGTATACGCCCTGCCTATTGCCGTCAGTGTCTGCCGGAGGTGGTCCACGCCAGCTTTTGCAGGGTGGCTCCCGCAATGAGGGTTCCGCTTTCCGGAATCAGCGTTCCTTTCGAACAGAGTTCCCCGGCAGAGGCGGAGACAAAGACGGCATCCAGCGTGGTGGCGTCCTCAAAGTACCGGGAGAAAGTGATATCCACCTTCACGCGGGCATAGGCGTGCTTCAACACGAATCCGGCCGACGGATGCGCCGAGCACACGTTTTCCCGCCGCTAAGTGCATACCCCAGGTCTTTGTCCGCGGAATACGGCTGGGTGGACAGGGTTACCATGCCGCCGTTCTCGGGGTATTCGCCCTGCGGCCAGTAGGCGTATAGCGAAACGGGTCTTTGCCCAGCGGCACCGTCGTAACCGATGCCCATACGCCACCGCTGTAAGCGTATATGAGTCCCGTACGGGCGGCGTATCCGTTTTTCGCACGGATGCCTACCCACAGGCTTCCGCTTGTGACGGGCGTAGGAAGTGTCGCGGCACGGGTATCAGAATGCTCACCGCCGCCCGCCACAGAAACGGTGTTCACCACCAGCGGCGCATGGGCTGTGCCGCCCGCATTGCCGGCGCCCGGAGGCATACCGTCCTGGGAACAGCAGGCAAGCAGCAGCAAGGCCGCCAGCGCGGCAAGGCTTGTAGTTAACGGATTCTTTGTCTGTTTCATATTTCTTGATGTTTTCTTTGTTACTTCTTATAAAACGGATGCGTTCGGCAAACTCACTATTTAGGTCTGACACAACGGACTGAATTGCCGAAGGTCTTTTTTGTTGTAATGGATGATCGCATAGTCATTGTAAATGGAAAGGTAGAATGCCATACTATCATTCCATCCTTTATCACTCCAGTAGAAGGCGATCCAACCAGAAGTGCCGGCAGCGGGCACAGTGTTACTGTTGTCCCCCTGACCTGCGGCAGGTAGAAAGAGCCCCTTGGTACTGTTCATCATCCACATGCCGGACATTCCGTCGGCGTTGGTGACAATCTTCTTGTCGGTACAACGGGCGAGTGCACTGAGCTCGTCTCTATTTGGAGTACGCCAATCGCTACCGTATGTGGCTGCATCCAGAGACTTGCATGGGTCGCTGCCGGTCAAGTTGGTATTACCGGTATATTCACTGTTCCAGTTATAAAAATGGCCGTAATCGAAAGGACTGGCGAAGATAGTGGGACCCGTACCGTTATCATTCGTCTGGCGCAGGTTGCCCGGAGCCCAGACAAGGTTGGAAAGGAGTATCTTGTCATCGTTGGTCCAGCTCTCGCCCAGGTCGATGTCGGCCAGGGCGACATTTATTCCGGACATGAAGGGGAGGCTCGGGAACCGATGGCTGAGGATACCAGACAGTGCCGTCTCCTCCTACCCGGGTGTCTGTCCACGGCATCATATCCACGCCTGTCACTTTCATGGAAGCGCCTTTCATGCTCACCTTCACGGTATAGCGGTGTCCGGCTTCCACTTTGGCGATGGTGGCGAAGGGGATGTCCGCCTCTATGGGCGTGCCGTTCACGGTGAAGGAGACGGTCAGCCCGGCTGACGTGGGGGTGAAGGGCACCAGCAGGGCGGCGGTAGTGGCGGCAACACTTCCTATCAGAATACCCCCGGCGTCCGTGCCGGGGCTGTAGGTCAGTGCCCCCTTGGTTGTGGCGGTACTGTATGTGCCGCCGGTAATGTCGATGGCGGACGAGGTGATCAGGTCCGGATTCTGTATAGTTACGGAAGTGACGCGGCAGTCGCCTGTATAACCGGCTTCTTTGGACAGCTTGAATTCCAGCATCGCCATGGCGTGCTTCATCGTAAAGCTGGTTGAACTCCGGCTGCCGTTCATCGTGCGGTCGGTGTCGTAACAGATGTCGGCAGGGTCGTGTGTGCCGGAAGCGGCGGTATATTCGGAGGAAACCAGCGGCAGGGCTGTCTTGTCGGAGTAAGAGGCATCGCCGTGGTAAGGGGTAGTAGGCGCACACCTCCACATTGCCTCCGCTCAGGTGGATAACATCACCGGGGGTGGCGGCCTGCCAGCCTTTATCGGCTCCGGTATAGGTATATTGTTTGTTGTTCTGCCCGTCGGCAAAGCCGCCCCCCCCGGAACGGAAGATACCGAGCGAACCCCGGGTAACGGTGACGGCACATTGTCACCCGCCAGACGGGGTGGCGGGACTGCCGGCACTCATGACGGCGGAAGAGACATTCAGGCTGCTCTTCACGGGAAGGGCACCGCCCGCCGGGTCTTCCGCTGTGCAGGAGAGCATACAGCAGGCAAGCAACGCCGGCAGGGTAATGAAGTATGTGATTCTATGTATCATCATTCTTTTTATTTTTTTTACGCAACGTACCGGGCTGCCGGCGGTGTACTCCGAATCTGCGACCGCAGGTGAGGCGCCCGACGAGATGGAGAATGCCACCGGTTTGTTCGTGGCGGTGTTATAGGATTTTGTCCAGTAAGCGGCTGTTGTCGCACTCGCGGCAGGAAGGAAAAAGGTAGCGCCCGGGATTAAGGGCGGCTTCGGCGGCATCGGCGGTGCCGAACCACCGGCCGTTCACTCCTTCATACCCCGTCACCCACACGGAAGGAAGGGCGGCGAGCGCCGCAAAGTTCTCTTTCGTTGGAGACACCCACGTGTCTTTGGGCTCAAGGCGGGAGCAGGGGTCGGAAGCCGCGTCCCAGGTGGTGGCAGGGTTGCCGCCGTCCGCGACGGTGAGCGCGTTCCATTTCAGTTTCGTTCCTTCTGCCGTAGCGGAGGCGGCGAAGTTATAGTTATGGTATGCGGCGTTGTGCTCCAGGTTGGAGAGCGCCCACTTGACGCCGCCCAGTTCGATGTAGTCTTTGAGGCTACCGTCAATACCGGGTTCGCCGGCTTCGTCCCACTCGCGCCACCAGTCGATAATGCTTACCTGCTCCAGACTGGCGGAGGAGGCTTTGATATCGAATATCAGCCGGTGTATCTTGCCGGCTTCGAAAGCGGGCAGTTTGGCGGCGGACACCTTGATGGTCATCGACTTGCCGTCCACGGTGAAGCCGAACGTAGTGCCTGAGGCATCGAGCGTGCAGGGGACCAGCAGGGCGGAAGTTGCCTCGCTGGTTGAGGAAGCGGGCAGATCGATGCCGGTAGTGCCGGGTGTCCACTGTAGCGGCGCCTTGCCCGAGGCGGTATAGGCGCCGTCGGTGATATCGATGGTGGCAAGGCTTACCAGCCCGGCATTCTTGATGCTTACCGAAGTGAGCTTGCGAACGGTGGTCCCCAGGTCGGACCGCCGGAGCCGGAGCTGCACCATTGCCATGGCGTGGCTCAGCTCGAACCGGGTGGAAGGCCTGGAGCCGTTCATCGACCGGTCGGTGGCGTAGCAAAGGTCGGCGGGGGCGTGCCGGGTCAGGTCATCAACCACGCCCGTGTACTTGCCCGAGGCAAGGGAATGGCTGTCTTGTTGGTATAGGCGGCGTTGTAAGGGTAGTAAGCGCATACCCGGGCATCGTTCGCCATCAGGTGAACGGTCTGGGCGGGCACCTTAGGCTGCCAGACGCCGGATACATAACTGTATTCCTTGTTGTCCTGCGCCTCGGCATAGCCTGTGCCCTGAGAGCGGAACACGCCGATACTACCCGCCGTCAGCGCATCGGAGGTAACGGCACGGCTCACGGATCGCTCCTGTGAGACTTGAAGGGTGGCAGCGCTGATGTGCAGGGACGCATTACCTTGCAAGGAAGGCGCACCGACAACGGCAGGCTGTCGCTCTGCGAGCAGCCGGCAAGCAGCAAGGCGGTCAGGGATACAGATGCAGATGGTTAGCGAATTCTTTGTAGGTTTCATATTTACTAATGTTTTCTTTGTTACTTTTTATCTCCTTGTATAATAATGGCCGTAATCGGTAGCACCGGCGAAGAGAGTGGCACCCGAACCGTCGTTGTTAGCTTGGCGCAGGTTGCCCGGAGCACAAGTGAGCTTAGCAAGGTCTGTCTTGTCCTGAGAGGTACAACCGTTAGCGGTCAGGTTGATGTCGCCGCTGGGGACTGTAATCCCAAGGGACGCCGGTTGTCATTTTCTCCTAAATCCGTATCCTGACCTCCACCATTCCCCCAATCGTCCGGAGACTTGTTTACTTGGGTGATATTAATATAGATACGCAGGTTCTTCACCTTAATCACTAGTACCTCGTCCCGGCTTGCCGGAGCGACAGGAGCGCTATTGTACGCCTGCTTTGCCGTCACGCTCAGCGTGGCTTTGGTGTTGGGGAGTTCTGCGGTACGTGCCAGCGGTATTTGGTAGCGGTCGTTCTCTATCGTGGCTGTGGCAGCCCCGTCCGCAATCCGCACAGGGGGGCCGTTCCGTTATTGTCGTGCCGAAGCTCAGTGTCCAGAAGCTGCCGAAGGCAACATCCGTCTCTACGTTGATGCTGCGCACCGAGTTGGCGTCGCGCGGCAGGACGATGCTCTTCGTTTCTGCCGAGAACCAGTTCTCACGGTCGAAGTCCACATTGTTGTTCACGTCCGTCCAGTCTATCACCTGGATGGTGATGTTGATGGGAACGCCGGTGGCGGCGTCGTCGGGGTTGTCGTAGCCGCTGCCCGCCACATCGGTGATGTTGAACGTATATTTATGGTTACGCAGCAGGTCGGTCAGCTTGGAGGTCGTGGCCTCGGCAATGTCCACCCGGTAGTAAGATACCTTCGGCGTGCCGTCGTCATTCTTATCGCCGGCATACACGCCGCCCACCACCAGACGGGTGGTGGCTACCCCGGGATTATCCGCCACAGAACCCGGCAGGTCATAGCCGTTGTCCGTGTAGTGCTTGTTCTCATAAAGATAGAGGCTGCCCAGCTGCCCTACATCGGTAGGGCTTATGATGGAATATTTATTGTCCAGGGCAAGCACGTCCGCCTTGGCGGGCAGGCTCACTTTGTCCACACTGCGGGTCTTGTCTTTGTCGTCCGCTCCGGGAGCCACGTAGGCATCTCCGGCAGGTGCCACCCGTCCGTTCTCCGTAGGGAAGTAGGCGCCAAGAACTCACGCAGGCGGAAAAGCGGGCTCCCTCGAGGGGTGTTGATCTCTCCCGGCGTCAGCGTGCCGTCGGGACCTGACGTGGCCTTTGTGACTACCTGCACAGCCGCCACGGCGCGAAGCACGGGCACGGTGAGTACGCTGTTTGCCGCATCTTTGGTGATCTGCACTGACGAGAGGAATCCGTGCATGGGCAGGCAGCCGGTGGCGGCATCGTTGTGTAATCAAGGCGGTGGTGAGCCGGGCAAGCAGGGTTTCCATCTCCATACCTATCTCCCGGTAGGCGCCTTTGGCTACAATCGAGTCGTGGCAGTTGGCGAACACATGCCGACAGGTTCTCCCCTACCGGCATGGTCACCTGGAACTTGCTGCCGTTTTCTACCGGAGTACCTTCGAAGCGGACTTGAGGAAATACTTTCCATGGTCGCTGCCCACACCGGGAGTGAACACCAGCACGTCTATACCTTGGATCAGGGTCTCTTTCGTAGCCCCGCCCGTAGAACTCATAGCATACGTACGGGGCACATTCACGCGCAGGTACATATTCTTGTCCGAATCATCACCGCCATTATAGATGGTGGAGACCAGCGTCTCGTCCATGCATGAAGCAAGCGTCAGCACAAGCATCACTACCTGTGTCAGCCCTTGTATATATATTTTTCAGATGTTTCATACGCTTACATATTACTTACTAAATTGGCTATTTTCCATCCGTTCACGTGTACTTCCATAACGGGAATCGTATATTTCCCATTCACAACCAGGTCTAAGTGGTCTCCCGGTATGGAACTTATCTCAAAGGGGGCGCAGTCGAAACTCGCCACCAGCTTACCGCGGATGTAGATATTTATCTTCAGGTATTCTTTGTCTCCTGAGGCGAATGCGCCAAACCAGTTGGTGGTCATGTTTCCGCTTGTCTCGTCGTAGAAGCAGGCGGGTTGCAGGGTAATCTTCCCGCCTCCGGTTATATTGTTGTCATTGATTTCGCTTCGGGTCCCCATCAGGTGGAAGACATAATCTTCCGGACGGGGAATAACAGGAAAGTCCGCTCTCGAATGAGTTCCCCGGCTTTCGGCCGGGGGGATCACTGTTATCCTGACGCGGCAAACGGCACGCACATAGGGCACGATGATGTCATTACGTTGATAGCGGTCTTTGGCGTCGAACTTCACCCTCCCATAGAAGAGGTCGTCGACGGGTCGGCAGATTCCGCTGCCGGCGGTAATTTCTTTCAGTTTTACATATCCTTCACCCAGGGGGATTCGGGAGTGTTTATATAATCCAGCTGCTCGTCCCGGCTCCACGAAATGAATTCGAGCGAGTCTGTATCAGCCGGGGTCTTTTCCACCGTAAGCGGGCGCTGTAGGCTGATTTCTTCTCTGTTGATGTAAAGTTCCCGATACCTGACGATGTTGCCCGCTTTGTAGAAGTGAGCGGTGAGGTCTGTTTTCTCCACCTCGAAAAAACGGTTGGTGCCGCCATACATGAAACTGAAATGGAAATGCATCAGTCCGGCGCAGGTGCTGATATCGTCCTTGATGCAGGATGAGAGAACCAGCAGGCAAAATAGTATCGAGAGGTTTTTTTCATGTTCTTGAAATGATTATTAATCCGAAGATTCCGATTTCTAATTTCCTGTAGATACCGGGGAGAGGTCGCCCCCCCGGAAGTTCTGAAAATATTTATCCGCACAAAAAAGCAGAATTACATCTGGATATCGTTGAAAACTACATTCCATGGGTTTACGGATACTTCAACCTGCATGGAATATTGTCTGAGTTGATAGCCTCTTCAATGCTGCCGGCGCCCTAAAGATGTGATAGTCGCTCTGATCTTGTAATAGGTATTTCTTTCGGTATTCCAGCAACGATATAGTGTTGGTCGCATCGTAGTTGGCAATGTCCGCACGGTAGTAAACTTTCATACCGTCGTAGTAAGCCAGGTGAGCGATCATAGCGTCATCCGTTCCGGGAGACAGGGTAGTTTTGGAAACCTGCACCAATATAGCAATTGCATCAGTTACTTGTTTCTTGCCGGTCGCATCGTTCGTCCAGCCGCACAAAGTTGCCAATTCGCCAAGTACGGCATCGTTGTTTTTATTAGTTTCGAAGTATGTATTCACCGCATTCATAGCGTCATCAGTCCATACACATTCGCTGAATACAATGGCATTGCCACCAACTGTGGTCTTGAACTTGTTCTGGTCTGCGATACTGTACTTCGCATATGCTTTCACAAACAAAGTCTGAACATCTTTTCCCTTAAAATGAGGAGCGCCTGCATAAGTGGCCTGGGTAGCGATTAGGTTGCGGTGCCCGCGTTATCCGAATAGTTAGGGGTTACATAAAAATACGGAGACATTATCCAACCTTCCGTCTGGTACAAATAAGCGGCATTGCTACTTTGCCCACCTATAACGCTTTTCTTCCATCCAAAGCCCCATGTGTAACGGTATTCTTTGGCTTCTTCATTGTGTAGCGTATTGTTTGAAATAAGGGGCGTCAGTCAGTGTATTGTCATTGGCTGATTGTCCATCTCCGTCAAAGGCAGTCAGCCATGTGGCTACATTCCAGTCCTTGTCGTTATTATCAGCCGGGCTGGGGAAATACCACTCCATTTCCTGAGTGGTGAACGGAGAAACCTTACGGGCTACACGGGCTACGATGATACCGTCTTCATTTTCGAATTTAATCTTGCCGGCAGCCTCATACTGAGGGTCTTTAGTGACACTTGCCTGAAAAAAGACTTTCGCCATTTCACGGTCGAGCTTCACCGGAACGGTAACTGTCGTGTTGTTAGGAATAGTCGGACTGACGGGGGATAGTACCCATACCTGCCATGATATATTTGCTGGTGCCGGAAGGTTCTACCTTATCGCCCTTTTTCGACGTGAACGCCAATTTGTTCAGGTACTCTTTCTGCACGTTGGCAATAAACTCCTTGATGCTTTTTTCCGAATTATCTCCGTTACGTGCCAGAACCTGTGCAGCACCCAGGTTCATGCCGGGATAGTTAGCCAGTACATACACATTGTCTCCTGGCGAACGCCCTTGAAAGTGGCCATGTTGCCCAAAGAACCGGTAGCACTTCCGGCTTGATCTCAACATCCGAATTACCGGTTCCAACTTCCACTACAGTAAAGTCGCCCGGGCGGGCAGCGGCGTGTCCCGGGTTCAGTTCTCTGGCAAACACAAACGCGTGATACAGCTTGTTTTCCTGTTCCAGACCGGTTTCGGTGCCTGCGTCGGCATACGTTCCCGAGCTAACGAACTTTACGTTGATAGCATCAATGATTTCACCTTTTGATCTCCGCCGTTTGCCGGAGCATCGTCATTACTACACGCCGCAAATGCCATTGTAGTAAGCGTAAGCGCGAATAAATTTCTAATTTTCATTCTCATTTTTTTTAAATAATAAATATTATAATTCTCCTGTCTTTGTTCTGTTTCCTGTTTATTTCGCCCAAGGTGTGACAGGCAGGCACCTTCAGGGAAATAGCAAAGCATTGCTTCTTTTTTTCTTTGCTTTCTGTTTCTTTTTTACTTTTTTTGTTAGGCATTCATTTATTTTTCTCGAATAATTTTAAAAACTATACTTTCTCCAAAAGCTTGCTTTCGCACGCGACGAGTTTCCAGCAACGGTATTTCCACGGATGGGCGGTAATCAGCCGGCAGTACCCGGACAGGTCTTTCGCCAAATGCGACCTCAGTTCCACGGCTGTATCCTTGTTTATATCCTCCCGCAGGAGTTCGGCTTCGTAATCGTCGAAAATAAGCTGGAACTCATGCATGTCATGGATAAATACGACTGCCTCCACCAGGCTGTCAAATGCCTTGATAGAAAGCCAGATGCTGACTGCGACGATGGATATTACCGGTAAAAGTTCAATCATAGTTAATACGTGTTATCGTTTATACGCTGTTTTCTTATTACTTTGTTTTTTATTTGTTCATCATCATCCTTACTGATTTTCCGAGAACAACAGCAGGCTTTTGCGACGGATATTCAGGCTCTTGAATTTTTCCGTGTGTATAGGTATGTAGATCGTCAACCCGCAATGTTCCTTGATCCGAAACCGCCCGCGCCGGAAAGCAGGAAACTTTCCGTAGACGCCTTGTAAACGACGCTTTGCCGCAGTATCTCCGCCAACGCTTCATTCTCCTGAGGGGTTCCTATCTCCCGCAGGTAGCCTTCCAGGTCGTAGAACAGGTGGGTGGCGTGCCGGTCAAAAGCCTGGATGCCGCTGCGCTCCACATCTGCCCAGTATTCGATACGCCCTTCCGCCCCTGCCAGCAAACGCTTCAGGGGAAGCAGCCGGAGGGACGGATGACACTCACGGTGGCCGAACGCATATCACAGGCAAGGCTGTTATAGTAATTGAAATATTCATTGGCAAACTGTTCCAGTTTCGGCTCATAACTGTAGATAAGAGTCAGCATCCGGGCGTAGGGGGGTAAAGCCCGGAGAAACGATCTCGGCGGAAGAAGCAAGGATATAATCGGTTTTATCCTGCAACTCATAGGGCTACCTCCACGCCCGCCATCAGGCAGGACTCGAAGATGATAAACCGGAAGCGCCCTTGAGGTATGCACCGGGCGAAATCCTGCAAATCGAGCTCCCGCTTGCCGTCAGTAGCCACCGAAGGGGTATTGGAGGAGAACACTCCTTCGGGAAGCCATCCGCTGCCGTGGGAAAACATCACCAGCCCATAATCCGAACCGGGGTAACGCATCACCATATCGTTAAGCACTCTGGAAAAACTGCGGAGGACGCGGAATTTTCGTCTTCATATTCTTCGAGAACCTCTATCTTACTTTTTCTCCCGCAGTCACAGCTACAGACACAGCCACAGCCGGTTTTTATTTCCAGCAGACGGGGCATATGTTTTTCCATCTCTGTCCTGATAGACAAGCAAGTGATTCTCACCACCGATATCCCAAGCGTCGGCAAGGGCGTCGATCTTCTCCTGGGTCTCCCCCGCCAAGGCTGTTATCACCCGCCATATAGAAGAGTACGGTGCGGTTAGGGAGCACCTGGATATTATCCGCCTCTTCCTGCCAGCAAGATGATAACAGCAGGGGAATCATAAGAATTATTGAGATGAATCTAATTTTCATATATTGCTTATTTATCGCTTCTTTATTCATTACGTTTCTTTTTTTCACTTCTCACTTTTCCGACCGTTTCAAATATCCGATACGGCAGGAAGCGCAGCGCAGCTTGGGGAAATATTCGTTGAGCATATACCGCCAGGGCCTGCCCCGGAGAGTGCCTTGAGTTTTTCCTCACGCCCCTTGAATACGTCTACGTTGTCGATGATGTCGAGCACTTTGTATTTGTCCGCCATATCGGAGGAACGGACGAATTGGGCCAGACCGTCCCAGTCTTCCGCCATCCACTCGGTGCGGATTTCCACCAGGTCGGAGTTGTATTTCGTATCGAGGAAGCTTTTTCAGGGCTTGCGCACGGCGTTTGGCGATGCGGTCGTTCGAATCATAGCCGCCTTCGGGAGAAGAATACCCGGTGACGGTGATTCCAAGCACGGTATTGGCACCGCTCGAACGCAGGGAGTCAAGCTCGCTGACAAACGTGTGCCACGCTTCCCGGTTGAGCTCATGCTCGGGAAGGAGCTTCATGCCGCCCACGGGAAAATAGATGTTGGCACGGTAGCCGGCATGCTCGATGATGGTTTCTTTCTTCGCGGGTTCCGCCTTCTGCACATATACGGGGCGGTCCACCTGTTTTTTCAATCCGAACGGTGTCGTGTATGACCACCGTATCCACTTTCACGATTACCACCGGGGGATTATCTCGGTTTTCATGCGGAAAGGGACCAGGCGCGCATCCGCATTATAGCTTTCGCCGCTCAGGACAATCCGCACGCTGTCCATCCATGAAAGGTAAGGGATGTCCGTACGGCAGTAATTGATGCGGGGCAACGGGTGGTCGCCTTCGCGCAGTACAACGTACGGGGAAGTTTCTCCACTTTGTTTACCGTTCCCAACGCCTTGCGGCGCCGGTACATACGGTCGCTCTGCGGACCGTTGAGCATGACGGGCGCCAGCATCAGGGGAGTCGGAGCCGCTACGCAGACACGGGTAGAGGTAGACGGTACAGTCAGGGATAAGGCTGATCCCGCCCAAATCAATATTCATGTCCAACGCCATGCAGGAGTCCTGGCGCTCCAGGCGGTAAAGCAATGTGCGGACCACTTGAAAAAAGTGCTGTCCTGGGCGTGCAAACACGCACTCGCCGGAACCAGGAGCACACATAGCATGAGTGTAAAGTACAGACGTTTCATATTGATTTTTCTTTATTGGTTTGACTGTTTATTTTGATTATTTAAGCAGGTAGATGATGCTCACGGCTATTTTCGTAGGACCGAAATAGTTGCTGCGGTAATGGTCGATGCGCTCACCGCACGTGGGGCAATAAAACTTGTTGTAATCCATGTGGAGATAGCCCAGGCCGACTTCAGCACCGATATTCACACGGTTGCTGATGATCCATTGGTAGCCGTACGTAAAGCCGCCGCCGAAGAGGTTGCCCTCGTAACGGTAGTCTTCCATTGAACCGAAAGGCAGGTTGCCGAAGTTATAGATACCACCCGACAAATGGGCGCCGAAGAAATGACCCTTGAAAGACTCGCTCAACCAGTAACGGAACTCGGGCTGGACAAGCCAGTGTTTCATCTTACGGTTGTCCTTGAAGGTGAACGGATTGAAACTGGTAGTAACGGCAACACTCAGGCGCTTACCGAAACCGTACTCGAAACCAAGGTTCGGAGTAGCCGAAAGCCAATAAAGGCCGTTCGTGTTCACAGCCCATTGCTGGGCGTCGGCTTTCGTTGCATACACAAATAAGGAGAGCAACGCTATAAAGCCGGATAGTAGCTTTCTTTTCATCTCAAAAGTTGTTTGTCATTCATTCACTATCTATACAGTTCGCATCTTAAATAGATGTACCCTTTCTTAAGATAAGAGGGTATGTTTTGAGAATACAGGATAATCGGTTAATAATCAGTTATTTGCAAATACGAAAAATGCCGGAATGTTTCTGATGGCTGTTTATTCAGAAACTATATTCAAAGGAGGCGGGTGAAAACGCTGATTTTCAATAGGTTAGTCCTCCTGTTTGCTGAAACAAATGCAGAAACAAGTGTTTGCCGGTACGACAGGCATGGTAAAATAAAAGCGGGACAAAAGATGGAAAGTACAGAAGGGAACAATAAATAACCTGAAATACAACTACTTACAGTGATTGGCATAGAGGAAGACAGGTGGCCGGCGGAGCCCGAGTTATTTATAAAAGGCGGAAAATGGCAGAAACAGGATCGACTTCGGGACTGATAAAAACGCCGGAAAGTAGAGTGGACTTTCAGTTTTACCTGACGGGGTGCTATCCGGGATTGGAATAGAATATTTGCCGGAGTGGGACAACTGTGCTTAAAAAAAGAATAAAATAGATAGAAATAATCTGACTATTATATTTAATTTATATGTATATTGTGCTTTTTTGACGGTTTTTCTTGCAGGAAAGATTTATTCAACCTATCTTTGTCGTATAATTCCTTATAAATAGAGAATTATATATTATATACAGAAGAGGGAAAAGAAAGGGCAGTGACCTAAACATACCCTCTTATCTTAAGAAAGGGTATAAATTATCATTGACCTTTATCGGAAATAAATCATTACTTATCATACACTTTTACTGTTCCAGCAATTCATCACCGTCTTATTCGCCCGGTCGATTACCCGATAATCCAGGTTCGCCAGATACATGCGAGTCGTCTTCTCCGAGGTGTGCCCCATCCCTTCGCTGATGACCGATACCGGAATGCCTTGCTCATGCGCCAACGTCGCCCAGGTATGGCGCGCCACATAAAACGTGAGCGGGAAATCAAAGTTCAGCGTCTCGCCCAGCTCCCGGATGCGCTTGTTCAGCCGGCGCTGGATATACCGGTATCCTTTATAACTGTCGTCACAGCGCAGCATCGGCAGCAGATAAGGGGAACCCTCATCCTTGTATTTGCGCAGCAGGGCTTTGAGCGCGGGCTCTATCTTTACCTGAAGCAGCTGGTCCGTTTTGCGCCGCCGGTAAACCAGCACGTCTCCCCGGATATTTTCTTTCCGCAGGTAGCACATATCCACGAACGGCATGCCGCGCGTGAGCAGGCTGAACCGGAAGAGGTCACGCGCCAGTTGCTTGTGCTCGTGCTGACCTTCCAGGTCAAGGCCGGCGATCTTGTCGATCTCCTTCTTCGAAACCGCGCGCTTGGGCGTCTTGCTGCCTTTCAGCTTGATCCGGTGGAAAGGATGGCGGGTGTTGTAGACCAGTCCCTCGTCATCGGCTTTGTTGTAAATGGCGCGAAGTTGTTTTACATAGAACACGACCGTATTGGGATTATTGCCCTGCTGCTTCCGGAAGTCAATGAAGTCCTCGATAGTCTTTTTGGGAAATATCCTCCAGGAGAGGACACGACTGCCGATGTAACGTTCAAAAGCATTTACAGCGCTGAAATAATTGGATGCCGTGCCGTTCTTGCCGGCTCTTTTAAGTTCGGAGACTTTATAGTCAGCGTAAACAAAAAAGTTACTCCGGTCATTACGGGCCTTGAAGGCGCATATAATATCGGGGACCGGTGTATTCGCCGCGCTCCGCCAGGGAACGTTCCACTTTTCCGAGTTCCTCCTTTTATATATAAGGTACTCGTTGATTTCACGGATTTCGGACAGACGCGTCTTGCCGCGCCGGTCCGTCACGGCTTTTTTCACTAAGCGCGTCGAACTCCGCCGGCTTCAACCGGTAAGGAGTGTAAAGCTCGCGCTTCACCCGCCCGCGGATGACCTGGATGACCAAAGGGTACAATCCGTCCTTGCCCACTCGCGAACGATTGAGTCTTGCTTTGAAAGATGTCATTTTACTTTTTGTTTTAAAGGTTAGTACTCTCTTTTTTGCAAAAGTAAAACAACTATCCGTCCTCCACTGTTGATATCCGGATTGTTCCATTTTCCCCACTACGGTTAATTTTATTTTCTATTATGCAAAATTACCCAAAAGGGGAATGCCATTCAAGCTTTTTCAGGAAAAAGGATAGGCTGCAAAAGGCTGCATTTTTAATTTTCAGGAAAGCTGCAAAAAGCTGCAAGGCTTGTAATGTATTGATTTTCAAAGATGCTGCAAAGGCTGCATCCTGGGGATGCATCTGTTTTTCCAAATGCCGCGGATCAAAGCGGTTTTTGTAAGAGTCTCCATCATCTGATATTTTTAGCGGCCTCCCCGTTCCCAAAGGATACCTTCATGCATAAAGCGCAGGAACAAGTGAAATGTTACTCCTTAGAGGCTCTCGACTGCCCATGATGAAATAACAAACACCTGACCTGCGCCCATGAGGTATATACGGATGATATATACGACAAAAAGGCACCGGCGTTCAGTAGTTTATTACCTTCATCATTGAAATTGTCGAGATTTCTAAGGAAGAAATAATACACTTACGCTCAGTTCAAAAAAATGCGGAAACGACTCACCGTTTCACGCTGTAAAAAGTATAACTATTTTTTGAACAGGCAAAGAATTTCATTCAATTGTTGCGTTTGTACCCGGGCAACCTCCTGCTACTTGCGGGTATGCCCCACAGATGCCTGTAACAGGACTCCGGAAAGAAATGCTGCAAAAGGCTGCATGTCCGGAGTTGCAGCATGGAGACGCATATCCGCCCTCCCGGCCGCACTTTGCCCCATACGTGTTCCGCTGTTTGCCCCCCGGGATATCAACCGGGCGCCCGCTTTGTTTTCGGATTCATAGATATACACAAACACAAGAATACGGAAGGCGTTTTTAATGCCCGGAGGGTATCATAAAATTCTATAAATTGCACCATTAAGTTTATATTTATTTTCTACTATATATTAATCTTATCGAAACTTTCTCAAAACATGTGTCGACGGATTAAATCCATATACGAAAAAAAATATAATAAAATTGAACAAAAGATGAAATCAGCAAACATTATCCTCTGGTACAGGAACAAATTCCCCGAGAGCTATAAAAACATATCCCGTCATCTGGACGAGACGGAGGGGGCGGAAGAGAAGGCGCGCATTTATGTAGCCGCCAACACGCTGTTCTGCTTCTCCGTCGGACTGGCCTATGATACGATTGAGTACGCTTGCTCGGGAATCCCCCTGCTGCTGGGCGCCAACCTGGCATCACTGGTTATTTACGCGATCGTAGCCCGGTTGTACATTTTCGGGAAAGTGTCCGTCTCCACCGCTCTTGTCACGTTGTTTTTTACGGTACAGGCCAATGTTTCGGTTACCATATTCCATAACTATACGGTTCTTGCCGAACAGGGCGGGTTTATAATCTCGCATGACCTGTTCCTGGGGTTCCTTGTTTGCATCCTGGCAGCGGTGAGCGTGTCCAAAAACAAGGTGCATGTCCTGTGCGCCCTGCCGCTTGCCGCCCTTGCAGCGGCCCTTGCCATTGATTCACCCGGGCGAATGCTCCGGGACTTCCCTGTTTCTGCCTGGCATACATATCGCCCCGGTGCTGCTTACTTACATCCGCATATTCCTGTGGGATACCTTCAGGAAGAAAGAACAGCTGTTTTCAGAGAAAAAATCCCTTTGCGAGCTTATGGGAATGAATGAGAGGCAATGGGACCTGCTGATTGACGTCGTGCAAAAGCCGCATGCCTCACGCCGGCAGACAGAAAAACTATTCGCCCAGATGCAGGAGGCCATCGGCGACAGGCTGGTGATACAGGCCAAACGGCTGCTTGCCAGCGAAGAGGCAATGGGACGGATCAACGAGAAATATAATTTTGCACTGACAACGAACGAATTAAGGCTCTGCTGCCTGATTCTCGAAGACAAGTCCATTACGGAAATCAGCCATATGTTATATATCAATGAATCCAGCGTCAGGGCGAACCGCTCGCGTATCCGCAAGAAGATGAAGATAGGCAGGGAAGACGGACCTCAAAGCCCGTTTGCGGATGCTCATGGGGGAGAAAAATGACAACGACGCGAATAATTTTCAGCGGAAGGATGATGACAATTCAAAATATTGATATATCTTTGCCGCCGATAAGTGCAGATAACCGCCCATTTAACGGACGTTTTTCATGAATATAACTACTGAACAACATGTTTTCCACTTGCCGGAAAACGATCACAAGCGTCTCTTATCAGGGATGCCTTTCTTGTTATTCTTATTTTTTTTTATCGTATGTAACACCACAGACGTGCAGGGGCGCAACTCGTGACCGTAAAACCAATATGGCGGACTGGATAACAGCTTCACCGAACCTCAGCGCGGAGTTTATCATCAGCAATCGCCTTTCCATTGACCTCGCCGTGGCAGGTACTCCCCTTTCAAAATCAGGAAGGACTTGTACTTCCGCCACCTGCGCCTGCAACCGGAGTTGCGGTATTGGCTGACATCACCCTGACAAAGCATTATATAGGTGTCACCGCCTTTTATTCCTCCTATGACGCGGGATATAAAAAACGGGGGTATTTTCGGAGACTCGTACGCCGCAGGGCTGACCTATGGATATAATTGATTCTTTCACGGCGATGGAACTTTGAAGTAAGCGCCGGACTGGGGCTATACGCTACCGGATGGCACGCTACATACCGGGAAAGGCGCATCCGGCACCCAATGTAACGGGATGGAAGATAGCGCCGGTGAAGCTGGGGCTTAGCTTTGCCTACGTACTCAAATAAATCAAACGATAAACAACATGAGACTGATACAAAAGAATAGTATGGGCCATAGCATGCGTGTCCGTCACCCTGCCCGCATTCTGCCAGAATCCTAAAATCCAGATTACGGGAACGGTGATGGATGACGACGGCCTGCCTGCCATGTCCATCGTCATCAGGGACAAGACGGAGAACGGAGAGGTGTACGGAATCACCGACTATGACGGTAACTTCAAGATAAAGGCGGACCCTGCCACCAGCCTGCACTTCTCGGGACTCACCTATGCGTCCAAAGTGGTCAGGCTCAAGGGGAAACAGCATATCAACGTGGTGATGTCATTCGATACCCGGCAACTGGACGAAGTGGTGATCGTGGCTAAAAGGATTACCAACAAGCTGGCGCCCGAACCTACCGACATAGAGATCGTAGGAAACCAGTACATCATACGCCCCAAGGTGAAAATACCCCGGGAAATGTTCAAGCCCAATTCACGGGTGATCGTGCAAACCGATGCTGGTGAATATAACGCTTGGGGCACGCAAAGGCTGTTCCGCCCGGCAGTGGTGACGGGAAAGAGGTACGCGATCATGCTGGAACGGATGATGGAGTTCGACCTTTCACAAGACCCGCTGCATCCGTATTACGAGAAGAACAAACGGATAGACGGCAATGAAGTGATCGCCTATGCCGATTCCCTCTACCTGGACGATCCGGATGACGAGTGCCGCTGCGACATCTTCATGTATCTGGTGGATTACCGCAAGACAACCTACCGGGATACCGCCGTGATTGCCAAAGGAACGATCAACCCCATGCGCTTCTTCGACTACAACATAGGGGCAAAGAGGATTACCGACGAGAAATATTTGCCGCGCCCGAAAAAGCAACTGCGCGGTGACAAGGGGCAGGTGAACCTGACATTCCTTATCAACTCGGCCAAAATAGATGATTCGGACACGGAAAATGCCGCGGAACTGGAAAAGATGAGGGAGAAACTGGCGAATGTGGACAACGACCCGAACGCGGAGTTCATGGCGTTCAGCATCACAGCCGTATCCTCGCCCGAAGGACCTTACCAGAGCAACCTGAAACTGGCATGGAAACGTGCCGCCACGGCAAAGGAGACGATCCTGAAATTACTGAACCCGGGAACGGTGACGGCCATGCGAGACAGCATCAGCATGGACGCGCGGGTGGATACGTGGGAAAGCGTGGCGGCCCCTGATGGAAAAAGACTCGCTTTCCGCACAGGGCATAAGGGGAGGCGATAGCCCGGCATCCGGTCAATCCGGGAAGCCGGTACCGGCAGATTATGCAGTTGCCCAATTACCGGAGCGTGATCTTCGGCAATTACCTGAAGCTGCTGCGCAGGGTGGAATACAGTTTCAGCTATTCGGTGATGAGATCGCTGGACGACGGGGAGATCCGCCAGATGTACGAGAAGAACTACAAGGACCTTGTGGAGTATGAGTTCTGGCGCATGTACGTCAATGCCGGGACGGATGGGCAGCGGGAGAAAATATGCCGGCAGGCACTGGAGGTGTATCCGAAGTTCATGCTGCTTGCCAATGAACTGGCGGTGATACTGATTGAACGCAAGGAGCCGGATGTGAGCCTGCTGGAACCCTTCATAACCGACAAGGCGCCGCAGGAACTGCTTTGCAACCAGACTATAGCCTTGCTCAACGAAAAGGAGTATGTACGTGCGGACTCGATAGCCTCAATACTGACTGACAGCCAGCTGACGGCAGACGTGAAGGCGCTCACCGGGGCATTCAACGGAAACTTCCGGATGGCATACGACCGCTTTGCATCCCGCGGAGGGATAAACGAGGTGGTGCTGCTGCTTGCGCTGAAACGCAACGAGGAAGCCTATGACAAGACGGACGAGCTGCCGGATGAAGCGCTGGCCTACTACCTGCGTGCGGTGGCGGCCAACAGGCTGGACAAGGTTACGGATGCTTTCGCCAACCTGAAGAAAGCCTTCGTCATAAACCCTAAGCTAAAGGATATAGCACGCATAGACGGGGACGTGACGGACATGCTGCAACAGATGGAGGAGGAAGAGAAGGAAAAGGCGGAACAGGCCCAAAGAGAAAAGCAGAAGAGCCCGGAAGCGGAAAGGAAAAAGAAAGGCAAAAAGCCGGAAAGGAAAAGAAGCGGAAGGTGAAGAAGGAGACGCTCCCCTCCGGCTAATAACAATAATAACAAGTGAAAGCGATGAAGATAAAACTAACTGAAGCAGGATACTGCCTGATAGCGGTTTTGCTGATGTGCCTGCCTGCGGAAATGACGGCACAGCAGAAGAAGAAAAAAGAGAGTGCGCAGCAGAAAGAGAATATCAAGGCGACTGAATTCATGATACCCAAACGCAGGGGGGCCGAGAAGTTCGAATCCGGGAAAGCGGCGGAGAGGCTGTTTATATCGGCAGGAAGCGGCATGGGATGGCTTTTGGACACGGGAAGCGGATTTACTGCGCACGGGCCGAAAGCCTCGCTCTATGTGGGCAACTGGATAACACCGGTGATCGGCGTACGGGGAGGGATGGATTACAGCATGTGGCGGGGAAATACCAACACCAGCCTTGCAGGAGCGAGCGCGGACTACCTGATTAACATCAGCGCCTTTGCGGCACGGTATAACCCGGAACGCCTATTCGAAGTGATTGCCGTGGGAGGGTTCAGCTACCAGGCTACCATGCAAACAGGCATGAAGACCATTCACTCTTACGGGCTGCATGGAGGGTTGCAGGGGGAAATTCAAGATATCCCCCGGCATTCAACCTGTTCATCGAACCCCAACTGGCGATGTATCCAGACCGGGTGGACAACCGCCTGTCATGGAGGCACTATGACGTGGCCGCTTCCGCAATGATAGGCATCACCTACAAGCCTTCGGGGATCAGCCGCAGCCGGTCCATGCTGTGGCGCAACGGTTTCGTCTCGATAGCGGCGGGAACCGGAAATACGGGGAATGTATTGGTGAACTCGGAGTTCGCACTGGGGAAATGGTTCGGGAAGTACCGCATTAACGGTATCCGGATTTCCGAAGGAAGCAGCACGGCATTTCTGGACAACGACCCGGGCGGGACAAAACGGAGTTCAACGTGAACCTGTGCGCCGATTACCTCTGCAACCTGACAACGCTGTTCTCCGACCGCAAGAACCGGGTGTTCGACTTGTCGTTCATAGCAGGCATCGGGAGTTATTTCCCGGGAGCGGAAGCGGCTGATCCCCTCGTACTGAACGGACGCCTGGGCTTGCAGGGACAAAATACGGCTGTCCGAGCACATGGGGATATGGGTGGAGCCCAGGATCAACCTCTTCAAGGACAAGAGTTACCGGGCGGACTTGCAGGAGCCGATAAGAGGAACCGTCAGGGGTAATGATAGGGACGAGCTATAAGTTTTAAGGTAAAAGACAATATAAATAAGGTAAAAGACAACAGGATTATGACGCACAGGGGAACTTATTGTGGCAATCAGCTACAAGGCCGGATATAAGATAGAAGTGGTGGAGAAGGTTATGAACGTCTATATGGATGTTGCCATTAAGGAATTCAGGAAGAAGAATTCCATAAAGCTCCGCGAATTCGGGACATTGCGCTATGTAAATGCGATTGTGCACAAGGGATATAACCCGTTCAAAAGGAAACAGGAAGTTTTCAAAGGTAGGAACAAGATAAAATTTATTCCTTCCAAGGCGTTGGACAAGTTGATAAACACGCCGGAGGGAAACAAAGAGCCTGAAATTTCCACGAAATATGGATTAAAACAGGATTGCTGCGAACTGTTGTGAAACACTTGCGATCCATATCACGAGTATGCTTGTGTTGTGAAACAAGGGCTGCTCAAACAAAGAAACCCCTGCCGTGACCCTTAACAAAATCATCTCAATAAGCGGTGGGTTTTCATTTTTCTTTACCGGCCGGAAAGAATACAAGAATACGGGCGGTAAGCATATAAATAAAACTTTATAATCGCAATAGAAAGATTAGTTGAATTAGTGTACGCGTATTGTCAGGCGTGACAACTGCCTCACTATTGTTTGTGTAAGCCGTCCGGTGTGTTGTGAAACACCTGGTGGTTGTTCAGTCCCCTACTGTGTGTCAGGGGGACTTTTTTATGCCTTGCGTACAGGATGCACATGGATCTCCACCCGCTTGTCATCAGGATGCGCATCATGGCTTTCCAGATGGGCATATCCCGGATACCGGCGATTTCCAACGCCTCCAGGACCATGGTGTTCTCCATCAGACGGAGATATTCATCTTCGGGAACCGGAATGCGCCTGTCTTCTTGTGTCTTGAGTCTTGCCATAGGGGGTATATTTATTATATTGGGGATTTGTTTTTAAAGGGAGGACTGCCTGTTTTCACAAACGGGCAGCCCTGAAGAATGAATTAACAAACAAATGATAAAAATCTTCTTGATGTCTTCTATATATTCCGTACTTCTCATTACAAATATCTTATTTCCTGCCGAAGCCCGCGGGGATTTCTCCCCCATTCGTCCCTCTTCCAGCGGATAACCTGTATCGTATCTATCCGGGCAGAGAGGGCTTTGAGAAAGCATTCGGCACGGAACAGGTCCGCCACAGGATTTTTGGAGGCGGTCTTCTTGTTACGGAACCAGGCGATTGCCGTCAGGCTGTCGGTATAGATGATCCTGGGTGATAATCATTCTCCAGTATGTATTTCACGGCTGCCACCACACCCAGGAACTCGCCGATATTCACCGTACGGCTGCCAAGGGAGCGGCGGAACAGTTCTTCACCCGTCTCCAGATCGACCACCCGGTATTCGGTCATGCCGCATTTCGCGGAGTGTGCGCAATCCGTGGCAATCCCGTCTATAGGGCGGTTAGCGGATGTCATAGCCATCTTCTTCCATTTGCCGGACCAGTTCGTCGGCACGGTCGAGGAAGTCTGAAATGACACCTTCCTGGTTGGCTATGTCATTGCGTTTGTTGAGGATATCCAATACGCCCTCTTTGGTACGGCTGGAGGAGGTCTTGCCATTCAACGGGTCAAAATAGATGGTTTTATAGTTTTTCTTGCCGCCAAAATTGATGACTACGCGGTATTCCTTCTTAGGAACAATAAATGACTCTATGGTAACCTCGGATAATACCTGGACGGCGGAAGTGACCACATACCCGTTTTTTTCCTTTGTGCATGGGTTTGAGCTCTACTTCATACAGGGTATTGGGAAGGATGCTTCCCTTGAGTTCTTCTGCAAGGATACAGATCCTTTTTCCATAAACGGAGTCCTCGCGGACACCTTTGAGCTTGTTGTCTTTCGTTTTGGATACAAACCCGATCAGTTCGTTTGTCTTTTCAGACTTGACAAACTTCAGCTGTGTCTTTTCAATCATTATTTCCTATTTCATTATCATAGGTTCCATCTTTTATCAGTCAATTTACAATCTGGATTCAATCAATTTACGCGCTAAGGCCAAACAAAATTAGGGCTTTGAATCCGGTTTTCCAAATAATCGGGGAGATTATTTTCCGGCTCCAAAGCCCTGTATAGATAGGTATTTAACGCTCCTTAACGCAGTCTTTGAGCCTTCGAAAAGTGGGCGAAGCGCTCGTCTGTTCCGGAGGTTTTAAAGGGAAAGTCGCACTTCCAGTAACGATAGACTCTCTCCTCGGGCAAAGTACTGTAATACACATCGTTATGGTCTATCCACTGTACCCCCTGCTCGGTGTTCAGGTCTATATATCCTGCACTGTCGGGAATCTTGGGGTTGGGACCGGCATACAGATTGCACTTGTCGTGCCCTTCCACAAATATACAGTGAATTTCTATAATCGGATCGACATCATACTTGCGGGCGAAGGCGGCAAAATCGTAAATATCCGTTTCAAGGAGACTTCCGCCGAAATGTTCGGGCGCCTCTTTTTGCAAGCGTTCCATGGCTTCCTGTATGGGCTTGCGGGATTCGATTTCTTTCAGCCTGGCAGGGAGTAACGGCTCTGCTTGTGACGTATGCCACGCGGAAACCTTCACCACTGTCGGTGACATGGAGGTTGCAGAGGTGTTCCACCTTCTTCCAGGCATCGTCTATCGGGTCGGTAGTGTCGGCGCAATCCTTGATGCAAATGATAGTGACGCCAAGAACCACCATGATAGGCACGAAGAACCTTTGCTATTAGGATGATCCATACTTGGGTGTTATCGTTATTCTTCTTCTGGTTCTGATTCATTTGGTTCATAAATTTTGAGTATGTGTTTCCCGTCGTTGCCACGGGTTTCGTTGGTACAGGTGGTGTAACCCAGGGCGGTCAGCCTTCTGCGGTATTCAACCAGTTCTTTGGCCGGGAAACGGGTTGCGTAAATGGTGGTTCCGCTCTCCGTCAGATAGAGTTCCTGCGGGATTCCCAAAGCTTCTGATACAAGCCGGGAGTCGCCCAGAAAACATTCGTAACTGTCGGCCACATGGAAAAGAATGACCGCTTCTTCTGAAAACCTTTTTTCATCACGCCGACGATATGGTGTATATAGCCGGCATTCACTTCAAATTCCAATCCTGAATTTTCTTTTTTCATTTCCTTATTCTATTTTCACTTGTTTGACAAGGCATGCATCGCACAGTCCACCGTAACGGGTGAACTTATATTTGCTGACCGGATTACCGCAGCAGGTGCAGGTGCATTTCTTGTTGGATTCTTTTTATATATAATCAAGTCAATTGCGCTACGGGATAAGCCGTATGCGTCCGCCAAAAGCGCGTGCGATGTGTCCGCCATGATGCCTGCCCTGATTACGGATTTCATAGTACTCGCTGCGGATAATGACCGCACGGCAGGCAGATGTATCCAGAATGTCGTGTTCGGATAGTTTTTCTATCAGTGTAACGTCCATCTCAAGGATACGGGAAAGTTTTTCTTTTTCCCGGTTGTTCAGTGTCTTTTTCATAATTGGTTAAGGGATGGCTGCATATATAGGAAACGCTGTTCGCTACATATACAGGGGTTAGGTTAATAAATAGCTGCAAATCAACACGTTATCACCCCACACCACCTTTATGTATTCAAAGACAAGGCAAATATACAGTTTTCCGGGCAATTTACAGGTAAGAAAACAGTTGAAAAGAGGGTGATTTTTCGGACTTTTCATACCGGTTCTCCCAAAGGATTAGGGAGGACCGGGAAATGAAGTTGGAAAGTGGGATTATGGGTTATTGTCGGATTCGTAAGCGGCTTTTTACCCACCTGAGAATTTGGCGGGTGTAACCGCAAATGCCTTCCCATTTTAGCATGGCGTCGAGCAGTTCGTAGCCGCTCATGTCATCAACTTGTTCCTGAGTGTACTCTTCGGTTTTTACCAGGAGGTGTTTTTAGTTCTTCTTTGGTCATGATGAATTGATTTTTAATTTATACTAATTATATGCAATCTGTTTGTAGGAAGTTAATTTGGGAGAAATAAAAAGACGGTAGTAATTAACTACCGCCTGATAATAATGCAAAGGGAAAATTTACTTCTTTCCCTCAATGATTTCATGAAATCGGATTATTACATCCAGGTATTCAAGTTGCTCACTGGCTGTACTAAAATTCTGGTTTGCACTGGCTGTTGGATATGCTTGTCCGGTGATTTCCTTTCCTGACTTATCTATATAAGAATAATCCATCATTACGTGCATATTCACCGTATCATCGGAGTTGAGTGTCAAGGTCAGTTTCTTCCCATCCTTCTCAATAGTCTTTTCTATTCCGTGAAGTGTCTTTTTTTCATTTGAAGTTTCCATATTATCGCTTTTAATATTTAATTTTTCCCGCTGTAAATCCAAACTGAAGAAGTAAAAACGTACTGTATCGTTAATAAATCGGTTCTTGCTTGTCTTCATTTTTTTCAACATGCCGTTCAATCCGTTCTTCGAGATCAATATCAGGTAGATAGGATATTTTACTGCCGACTTTTATTTTCTTGTTAAGACCGGCTCCGGGGCGTTTGCCTCCACGTTTTTTCTTTTCCATACTATTAAGGATTATATTGTGATTTGCAAATATAGGAATATATTTGAATAAATGCGCAGTTATTCAAATGTATATTGAAATATTTCACTCCATATTATACTTTAGACTTCTGTGCCTTTTTTTCATTCCTATTGACAAACGTGGTATCAGGGCGTTGAATTTGCCATTGACGTAATCATTCGCCACCCTTTTATAGGTCAAGCCGCAAATGATACCACCCTTTATCAAGGAAGCGGGCGTCATACTCGTTGGCATCCATGACGGATAACCTTTGAACTCTGCCGGAATAGTATCTTCGAACACCACAGCGACACGGTAGCCTTTCTTTAGCAAGACTTCACATTCGTCCCAGTTCTCACCGCTGAAAGAGTATGTGATGTCATAGTTGCTGTACTTTTCAGAGAGTTCGGTATGGCTGAAGACTTTGGTGTAGTCGTAGAACTGAGTATCCGGGAAAAGTTGAAGGATATTCTTGCCACCTGATGTGAATTGTTCCAGATGGATGTCGGACGTACAGTTCAGGCGTACCGCAAACTTCATTCCGGCAGCTTCGGCTTTCTTCTTGGCTTGCCCGATCTCGTGGATGAGAAGTTGCATGAAGGTTTCCTTATCCTCGAAAAACAGCTTGGTTTTCTTGATACGTGATTGGGTAATCGCTCCGCCTTCCTTGTGGGAAAAGAAGTTCCAGTTTGTTCCTGCCCGAACCGTGCAGGCAATATTTGCAGCAGTTGTCTGATTGAGGGCAGACGTTGTAGCCACTCAAGGTGTGGGGCGCCAAATATACGCCATAGGTCATCACGTTCTGTTTCAGGCTTTTCTCCAACTTCGGAGAATTACAGCCGCCCAGATAGCTGATACCTAAGTTTTTCTTTGTCTTGCCGGGGCTGAATGTATTGTTCATAGGATGCGCTTTTATTCGTTATTGCTTGATTCTTCTTTTTCGCAGTGAATAATCAACTTGCCGCAATCCGGACAGAAAACATCGTTCTCACGGTCAGAAAAGATAGCTCTCCATCCCTTGCAATGGGGGCAATCTGTTGATTTCTCATTTCTTGCGGTGAATTCTTTGTTTATCAGCATCGTTTCCTCCCAACCATCGGCATCATTAAGCCCCATTGAGTAAGCGTCATATTCGCCTTGTGTCTTAAATGTTTTTACATTGACTACACCGCCATGGCCATTGAGCCATTTCCCGGAAGGAATCTTTCCGGTTTCATCGTATCTTCTAACGGCTGAACCGCCGCAAATCACAGTTACTTTAATCATGCTGTATATAGTTAATCATTATTATTTAGTTCTTCCTTTATCTTATCGCCGGCAAACGAGTAAATGACGTCCAGATAGTCCGTCTCGTTCCAGTCGGTATCTTTATGCAGCCGGGCGAATTCACACGCCCAACTGATGATTAGTTTGTTCACGACTCTTGAGTCCCTGTCTTTAAGAAGCCCTTCCTCACCGGCTATGTAGGCGATATCTACAAGGACTTCCACGTGGTTTTCCTGTTCTACTTCTGTCATTTGATTTTAGTTTTTAAGTTATTTTCCCTGTACTTTACGGTTCCATTCTCTGACATCATGGGCAAAATCGTCAAAAGAGACACTGATTGCCTCTTTGGGAAGTACTTTGTCAGGGTATCACTAAGCTCTTCTTCCGCCTTCACACTTTCATCCAACTCCAACCATGCAGCGCTGACTTCATTGGCATCCCGGCTGAATTTATCCAGTGCGTCATAGAGGCGGCGAATCTTTTGTCTTTCACAGGGAACATCTTCAACCTGAAAGCAACAGTAGGCTTTTTTCATGCTTTCATATACAATGTCGCTTGCCGTATCATAATTTTCAGCTTCCACCAGTATGTGTTTGCTTCCTTTCTGCTCATAATCTTTGCCAAGGATAAAGGCACGCATGATAAAGGAGACTTTGAAAAGGTATTTCTTCATATTACACTAAATTTAGCACATGACCTATAAAAAATAAGACATCCGAATACTGCTCGGGATAGATGTAAAACTCTCTTCTTTTTTTTTCTCGGTATCATCATCTATGCCATCAGCATAAATTTTATCATGCTTGTCAAGGTAAACTTCGGTTAATCTGATTTGCGGATTATCGTGTCTGCCGTATAGAGTGGAAGTAACGGGATAATTCTCACTCTCCAATTCGGCACCTTCAGCACCCTCAGCAACTGTTAAGGATATTCTGCCTTGATTTTCTTTAATGGAAGCTTTGATGAATGCTTCCATGTCCTTTCTGAGTTGTGCTTCTATGCGACTCAGTTGTTTAAATTCTTCCTTTTTCATATTCTGTAGTTTATATAGTTTCTAAACCGTCATGCCTGCTCAAACATATCAAACATATTCTCGTAAAAAGCTTGCACAACCAGTCGAGGTTCTGACAACCTAAGTCATGGCTGTACAAGGTGGCGGCAAAAGCCTGTATCCTCATCCTCGACATCCAGACTGATACCATTCTTGTCAAGAGAAACCTTCCTGACTGGAGAATCGTATGCATTTCCTTCATTGTCGAACCAAACGACATAGCATAAATCGTCAGATCATCATCAGTTTCAGTTCTTTAAGTCCATGTTCTTTTCAGGAGATTGATAATGCTGTCTATTATCTCTTTCCGTAGCTCGTTTACTTTTTGTTGATAATCTTTCATATTATAATTTATTGGTTTTTAAAATTTAATGTACTGATAGATTCGGTTGATCTCGTCCTTATTCAGCCCGATATATCTTTTTGGTTGTCCGCACACTTTCGTGTACCAATATTTCGTTGAGAAATAGTAAAGACTCGGCGCTTTTGCCACACTGCTCGTATACAAACCTGCCGAATGTTTTTCTGAAAGAGTGTGTGGAAAAATGCTTAATGGATAGCCGGTACTCCCCGTTTGAAGTCTTTCAGTTTGTCATTGATATGCTCCAAAGAATAGATACGTTTGCGACGATAATTGTAAATGAGGGGCATATTTTTCTCAGGCTTTCCCATGAGTACATAAAGCTCTTGAAATTTGGCACTTACTGATGGAGCCAGAGGGATGCTGCGCGTCTTCTTTGTCTTATGCTCAATCTTTATCAGTTCGTCAGTATCAAGCACGTCTATCCAGCGAAGGGTCAGAAGGTCGGATATACGAAGGGCGGTACAGAATGCTACCCGGCAGTATAGTTCCCATGTGTATAACTTGTCTTTTCTCAGACAATCACAAAGCCGGTTGAATTCCTCAATCGGCAGGTAGTCTGAGGTGGTTAGTTGTCCTTTGATACGTGTCATATTATAACTTGATATTGGTACTTTTCATTTGATTGGTTTATTTTTCTAATTCCAGCACTTCCCGGATAGCCTGTTCCTGTCGGCGGTGTTGCCAGAATTTCCAGAGGGCGGATTCTTCTTGGGCGATTCCACGAACGGAAGGCAAGCCACATTTTCCAAGGTGCTCATTTACAAGCCAGCCACCGAAATAGCTGTCGGGATTAAGGCTGTCGTGCCAAATAATCTCACCGTGGCAGCCGTGAATGATGAAATTACAAACCGTCATCATGCAACATGTGCGGTCGATATCTTCGGCTACCAGATAATTTGTGGGATGTTCGGCATGTGCAGCCAGCATAAGACAACCACTACCACATGTGGGGTCTAAGATCATACCATTACTACCTTTCTCCGATTCCGTAATCTTTGACATTAGTTCGCATATAGTATCCGGGGTAAAGTTCTGTCCAAGTTTCTTGGTACGACTGGAACTTCCTATAATTGTCATGTATAGGTCACCGAAGGCGTCGTACCACTTTTTACCGATTGTCTGTCTATCCATTATTAAAACCACTGGGTAAGCATTTTCCAAAAATACAATGGTTTGTTCCTTATTATACCGCCATGCTTCAATCGACTGGAATTTCCATGTAAAATAACTGATTATGTATTTCAGCAGATCATCGAAGACTTCTGCCCTGTCAAAACCGTTGGCGTAGGCGAATTGACACAATGTTTTTCAAGCTCCCGGACTTCCGGTGGAGCTTCGTAATGGTTGCTCATAAACAATGGGGTATTAAAAAAGCGGTGGAGTTTTTAGTTCCACCGCTTCATAGAGTTATTTACTTTCGCTTCGTTTCTTTTCTTCGTAGCCTTCAACTTGCTTCATCACTATGTTGCAGAAAGTTTGCCCGGCATCCGTGTACTGACTGAAGTACCGTATCATCTTAAAGAAGTTGAACTTGAATTCGCACCACTTCCGTAGTAGTGGGTTCCCACCACGTTGCCGTAAGATTTTTGGAACAGTTCAACGTCCAGTCCTTCCGTCGCCCGGACGCAATTATAATCCCAGTTTGCAATCCGGAGCATAAGCCGGAAATTCAGCGGTTGAATTTTCCATGTGCCGGAACATTGTATCCCGGTTTCTTTTCGGTAAATTCACCGGAATCGGAATCATCCGTCAGGTTATTGAAAATAACCTCCTTCACGTAATCCGGGACAGATTCAAGTTCTTCGCCTTCAGGAGTGGTGGTAAATTCCACCTCTACAATGTGGCCATAATATTCTTCGGTTAATGTCTGCATAATTATTGAATGGTTTTAGAATCTTATTATTTCATTTTTACTCTGAGAATTTAATTTCCCGTTTTGACAGCGTTTCGTATAACTCACAAACTTCTTCATCTGTCAGGAATTGGGCAGACGGTTTCCGATAGCCCGCCTGTTTTCTTTTTGCTTTTTGGCAGAACTCGCAAGCTTCCTTTGAAACAAACAATTCGTAACATGGACTGCATTCTCCATTGTCATGCTTGAAAGTGTCCATATAAAGCGTTCTTCTGAGTGAATGCCGGATTTGACATAGAAATATTTTCGGGCAATTTTGGTTACTTCTCCATATCGGTCACTTGCCTTGTCGCGGCGATCGGTGTTGAATAGCCATACTTTATCACCGACTTGCAGTTTGTAAGTCTTTGGAGGAAGTGGAATGGAAACGTCCGATATTTCATCCGTTGCTGGGATGTAGTCAATGATAAAGGATAGGTGCCCGGCAAAAATGTCATCAACATCAAACTTTACCGGCTCCCTGTATTTATTGTCTACACCGGAAATCTTCAATTGACCGTCTAAGATGGCTACCTTGGTAACTTCTATGTCTTGCGGTTCAGGTTCACTTTTGTTTGAGTTAATAGCTATGATCGGGGCATTGCCAATGTTCTCGCCACCCCACTCGTAACAGCCGCCATGTGCCTCTATTGCCAGCTTCAGTTCTTCACATTCTAATGCTTTAATTTCGTTGATTTTAGTTTGGTAATCGGTATGTTTCATGTTCTTATTTTTTGTTCTTATTTGATTGTTAAGAAAAATCCGTTGTACAATATGTTTCAAAAAATAGCTCTCACAAATGATCTGATTCCTTTCGGAACCAGTGCTAAAACTATCCAGTGAGTATCCGTAAGCTTGCAGTAATTCAAGCCGCTCTTTATCGTCTATCTCGTCAATGTTGATATCACCTGAACACCAAAGCCGTCCGTTAGAGATAAACTCCTTCACTTCCGCCACTACCGAAGATAAGCGAATTAATTCCTCCGGATAACCACATAACATATCATAAATGATTCGCTCGGTAGAATCCGACTCAGGTAACAGCTTGTCGTGGCTACAGTTTGGCTCACAATACCAGAACTCCTTATCGGAAAGAGCCAGGCAGAACTGGGCGTATCGGGGTCAGTGAATTGGATGCTGGGATTGAGTAGGTTTTCATACTTATTTGGTTTTGCTTGTTTTCTTCCTCATATCTGTCTTCATGGTAGTAACTGCTGTTTTTGATAGTGGTAGCATCCTTTGGCTTCTCCGTCAAAGACAGGGCAGCGTTTCAAACCTACTTGTACTTTCTTTTTTATTAATGACTTCATCATGTAGGTCCTCGGTGCAATTACCAGTGACGGTACAACAGATACAATTATCACAATCTCTCATGGTTTAGTTCTTTCTATTATGTTTTTTAAAGGTTGTTTAATACTCATACAAATCATATAAATACACTTCTCCATATATAGTCTTATCCGCAAATTGACTGTTGTAAAGAGTTAGCATGTTTTCGTCAAAACAGCCTAAAAGTATCTACAAATACGCCATCCGATGTGTAACGGCTAAGTTCGCAATAGTCGCTATGTTGCTCAAAAAAGATAACGGCTTTACAGACAACGTTTTTTTCTCCCTACTTCTTGTAATCTTTCTTTATTCACCTCTTTTTCATTCTCGTAATACCATATGGTAAACAATTGTTTGGCAGGATTCATTTTCAGCCTGCCTTTGTAATGGTGGCAGAAGAACTCATGGATCATATCATACTCATAACCCATATCCATCAAGGCGTTTTCTAACAACCGTACAAGCCCGTCACGATGTTTCCCGCAATTCCGTTTCTTCTCCTTTCAGGGGCAGTCTTGTGCGGCCACCCGGACGCTTGCGGATGCGTCCTTCCGTTCTTTTTAAGCATACGTGCAAACTTGCGTCTCTGTTTGTAGAGTTCTTCATCGGTCAGCTTGATGTCCCTGAATGCGGAATAATACTTTCCATCAAGCTCGAAGCAGAAGCGGTAAATGCTTCCGTAATAAGCCTCGCCAACAAAAAGCTGCCCGAACGTTGTCTTTTGGGAGGGACGCAGCCCAGTAAGTCCCAGTACCGATGTTCAGTGATTTCTTCAAATTGGGTCTGGGAGATGCCTGGTATTTGATTATCATTGCATGGATTTCTTCGACGGTTGCGGTGACCAGCCACGGATTTTATAGCGTTCCCGCAACATCTCAAGGGTTTCCCTTTTATCGTAGTCGTTGTGTATTCCGTCTGACATGGATGTGATAACAGCTCCCGTGAAATGAAAGGGATTTACTACATACTTGAACGTATTATTGTTTTTCTTCTTTTTGCCATAGGTTCTTTATTTATTAGCCTGTTATAGATTTTTCGGTAATTTCATTGTGAATGGGAATGTCTTTAGGTTTCTATAGTTTGCCCGGTTAGCTGTTGCAGCAGAAAAATGTTTGTCCCAAATTCCTCGCTTGTATGTTTGCCGAATGCTTCGTATCTGGCATTTCCATTACGATATAATACAAGTATGTAACAATCCAAACAGCTTTCGGGTGGGGTAAGTTTGTCCAGCTCACCATCATCCAGTTCCACAAACACCCACTGTTTGTCTGCCAGCAATTCTTCCACGTTAGGCTCTTTTCGTCTCCCGATTGGAAGAAATCCACTGAACCGTCATAAAATCTCATTGACTGGAAACTATAATCATTCGCGAAAGGCTTGACGGCTTCAAGCCTTTTTTCCTGTAGCTTCCTCCATTCTTCTGACAAGTGAATGATTGCGAAATCGCAGCAATCCCATTCGCTATTTGTACTTGCCCTGACAAGAATATGTGCTGTCGGTTTATCTGATGTCTTCATTATATATAAGCCGGTTTATAGATTCTTCAGATTTAATCCTTCCAGTGCTCTCTTGGTGGCGTATTTGGCATTTGGTGTCATTATCCGCTGCCACGCCCCGCAAGTTGGCGCCCAATTGAAAGAGCAGTCATGGCTGAGCTTGTTTATCATTGCCCGGTCAGGCTTTTCATCAAAGAATATCTGGATGCGTTTCTTCTCAAAGTTGAACACTACTTTGCCACCATCAAAAAGGATACTCCTTGTTTTCCATATTGGCAAGCTTTTCCTGTTGCTCTTTTACCTTGCGTACCACTTCGGAGAGCTGGAAGAACTTGTGGCGTTCGGTGATAATAGGTTTCTTTTCCCTCATGTTCCACTCACGGATGTATGCCAGTGCTTTATCTACTATTTCTACCTTTGCCGTGAGAAGCAAACGTACCGACCTTATTGTAGATGCTGGAGACAAACAAAGCCTTGGAAGAGCATCTGTTTGTTCCTTTATTGATTGCATGTATGGTGGCAGCACAGCTGCCAATATCATTACGCAACCTTTTCCAGTCTTCTTCTTTTTCTGATCTTCCGGCTTCCGGACTTCCATACGTTTTGTGATAACCTTCAAGGCACGTTCGCGCCATTGGGAAAACTCATCCGACCGCTTTTGATAGGAAGAGTTCGCCTTTTCGTTTCTGCGATGATTGAAGTTACCGGCACCCGTAACGAATGTGCTTGCGCAGCGGGAACTGGCGGAGAGCATATTGGAATAATACTGCTTGAAGTTCTGAATATAAAGCTCCCGCCTCCCTGTGGCATGTTCATCAGATCATCGTGAAGCATCTTTTCGTATGAAACGATGGAGTCCTCGCCAACGATGTCCGGGTCTTGCGAGGTATTGCGATAGGCATCCTGTGCAAGTTGCCAATAACACCCCAGGTAATCAGGATGATAAAACTCCACAACTTCCCATTGCAGATAGTTGTCTTTATACACCGGGGCGGCGCTGCCTTCTCCTATGGTATGCAGGTGGTTGCGGAAACCTAATCGCTGCCCTCTGTAATTGAACCGGGAAGGTTCGCTTTGCGGATTATCTACAGGGCGAACGGTTTTAACGCGGTGCGCATTTTGTGCGGTTAATAAGATAGTTTGGTTCATTGTTGTTGTTATTAAGTTATTTTAGTTCATGAAATCTGAGAGAATGTGATTACCAACGGGGGCATGGCTTTATTAATTAGATTTGATGCCTCCTACCTTGATAGAGGAGCCCGAGTGCTAACATGGGCTCCTCATAAATGTGGAGGCAGCTATTAAATATCATGGTCCGTCACATTATGCCCGCCAAGCTATAACGGCGGTTTATTTACGCCACGATGCCATTTTTTTCTTGATGTCGATATTGTTATCAGCCAGCATCTTCTTCAAGACAGCAAGCAAACGCCACCCTTCACCATTTTTATACATCTCTGCCTTTTATCAGGATGAAATCAATCGACTGTATCTTATCCAGACGGTTTCTGGCATCATCGTAGGCTACGCAGTTATGGAAACGGATAAGGTTCTGCATGGTAAAGAATGCTCCAGCCCCCTTGTAGGCATCTACCCACAGCCCACATTGTGTGGTACCGGACGGCATCTTGATACGCATGTCATTAAAGTTTTTTGCGGCATTGTAAAGTTGAGCTGCATTTTTCGACTTTTTGATATTCATCATTGCCATTTTGAGTGGATTGTACAGCTTATACTCTAAATCCGACACAAAAATATCACGACTACCTACCTTTTTATAAGCAATGCCTTTACATTTCCTTACTTTCAAAGCATTCACACGCTCTCTTCAGTTGTGATATGTAATCATTCGCCATAATCGCCACTACATTTATATTGAACCAGCGGTTTCGCTCGATAAAGCTTTCCGGGTCTTTGTTTTCCATTTTCATCTGGGCATACAACTCGTTTAGCAGCATCTTCCATTGGTATTCATATCCCAGACGGTGAATCATCTCTCCGTCACGCCTAACGGCTCTTTGGAGCGGTATGATGTATAGGACATCATGTGGAACATCTGTGCCATCACCCAGCGGCGGAACAGACGGCGGTTGGGAACCCTGCCCTGTGTGATAATGTAACTGAAGAGTGGGTCGTTGTCATCCAGTATGACGAGTTTGCCGCCTTTGTTGGATGCGACACGCTCGCCTCCATTCGCTCCCCGTATCGCAAACAAACAGCTTACATCCACACCGGCATTACGAAGCGCTTCGATACGGTCTTGGGCTGTTTTGGGTAACGGGCGAATTTGTCGATACGTCCTGCGCTACTGCGGATAAACGACACCCAAAACCTGAATTTTTACCGACCACTGTTGCTACCCAGTAGTATATTCTTTCTCTGCAATTGCGAACTCTAGTGCCACAACGAGGGCACAATACCAGTTTCTTTTTTTCTTGTTGTTCATACTCTCTTAATTATTAAATGATTGATTGTTATTGGGTTCTATCAGTTTCTAAGTATCACAAGGTCTTTATCTGCACTGCTCT
>VOFC01006080.1_pt1 | contig 61555 bp, 98 predicted proteins | sample 5384161 | NCBI WGS metagenome assembly VOFC01 (sample SAMN12384722, study PRJNA508395) | human gut metagenome | isolation source: healthy gut B | host: Homo sapiens
TCATACCAGTTGTAGAATCACTCTGCTGAACCCTGATGTCTACTTTCTTTATCATTGCATTTCCCTTTATAGCTTTCTCAGCAAAGCTTTCTCCATTACCGGAGTTGCTATAAGAAGATCCGCTAACAACTTTTTCTCTTCTTACATCTGTCATATTCCGGTTTGTCTCCAACGGAATGTATCCGTTTTCTTCAATCACAGCCTGTCCGTCAGCACTCATAATATAATTGATAAAACTCTGTGCTGCTTCGCTTACATCATCCTTTGTTGCAATATTAAAAGGTGACGAACTACTTTTATAATCACCAGACTCAATATTCTCTGCTGTTGCTTCTGCTCCGTCAATTTTTACAGCTGTAACAGTATCATTCAGGAGCCAAGTGAACATATCCGAATTCCTCATCCTGAGCTACTGTGCTTTAAACATAACAGGTAGAAGTACTGTTGATTTTACTGCCTCTGTAGTGTTGTCTACTTTATTTCCATCTGCATCTTTTTCTTCAATTCCAAACAGTTCAATGAATGCGCACCTCTTGTACCGGAACCATCCCTGAACAGATTGTAATATCTCCGGAAAGCTGCTGCCATTGTTGTACCCATTGTGTTGCTACTCCTAATAATGCCGCCATCGCTACTTCGCTAAACCTTTTTCATGATTATTTTCCCTTTTCTTTCGCGGTCCTTGTTTTTTTTCTCTCTCGAGATTACAGTCTGTATATTACCGTCCATATGTAAAAATACACTATCCCGAAAAGAATAAAAACAGACCTGTTTCAGATCTGTTTTACAATTGTCTTTTCCCTTTATAGAGAACAGAAAATTTGCCTTAATATAAGATTTTCATGTATAATAAATGCATGTATGTGTATAGCCTGTTCCTGTTATTTACGAAATATTTTTCATACAGGCTTCAAACTTCCGGAATAAGAATGGAGATTACTATGACTGAAGAGCAAACTAAAATGACATGGCTGGATACGCCAGATCCACAGAAGTTTATTATAATGCTGCCAAGTTTAATGACCTGATGATGATGTACCGCTGCGCAATTCGTGAGGTGCACAAGCTTGAAGTACTGATGACGAATTTTCTGTTGAATATAAGAGAAATCCTATCTCTTTTATTAAGACAAGAATCAAGAAGCCAGAAAGTATTTACCGTAAGCTTCAAAAAGCTGGGATATGATTTCACGGCAGAGAATATTCGTGGAGTATCTGAATGATGTTGCAGGAGTGCGGGTAGTCTGTGCATTTATTGACGATATTTATACTGTTTAAACCTGATTGCAGGACAGGATGATATTAAAGTCCTCAAAGTCAAGGACTACATTAAAAACTTAAGTCCAATGGCTACCGCAGCTATCATATGATTGTAGAAATTCCGGTATTTTTTTCAAAAAGGTAAAACACCTATGCGGGTAGACTTCAGATCCGTACCAATGGAATGGATTTCTGGGCCACTGCTGGAACACCAGCTGCGCTATAAGAAGGAATTGAGGATCTCCTGGCTATGATGAGATCAGTGAAGAACTGTCTCCGCTCGGCGCAGGCAGTAATCGAAACAGATAATGAAATGCAGCGAATTAAGGATAAGATTGGGATGTTTCATGATATTTAGACAGGCTCAATTACATAATTTTACGGCAGACAAAATTAATTGTCTGCCGCTATTTTCTTGAAATTGAGTCGATACGCTTGTCATGTCCTGCCAAATACATAAATTTGTATTGCCAAAGCATAGCCCGGACTGATAAGATTTCTTTTATTTCAGCCTTGAAACACAAACACGCAAAACAGAATGAACAAAAGGCTGCACCGCCGAAGATCAGACCTACCGTGAGGGATGTTTTTGAGGGAAAGCCAGATCATTCCTCTTCGCTCTTCCTTTGTCATAGGCGGATTCTCAAAGGCTGACAGGTTATCCGGCATATCACTTTCCATACCTGACTCCGGTACCTTTACGTCAAATTCTTTCCTGTGTTTAGATGGATCTCCCGGAAGTTCACACGGTCTTCAGGAATTCCAGGGCATACCATCCACATCCATGTTGGCAACTGTGTAATCCGGTAATTCTTCTTTTTTTGTTTCTTTCCCATGATAGAACCTCCTGAAAATTTTTTACAGGCCAGGAGAATCCCCCGGCCTGTGCTTTATTTAGTCGTATAAGATGGCAGCGCACCTTGTGTCCGTTGCCCATATCTTTCACCTCAGGCACCTGGTTCTTGCAGATTTCCATGCATTTACGGCATCTGGTATGGAACTTACATCCCTTAGGCGGATTAGCCGGAGAAGGAATATTACCCTCCAGAATGATACGGTTTCTCTTCAGATCCGGATCTGGCATTGGAATTGCAGAGAACAAAGCCTCTGTATACGGATGAAGAGGATTTGCAAAAATATCTGCTGTAGTACCAGTCTCCACAAGACCTCCCAGATACATAACACCCACGGTATCGGAAATATGCTCTACAACGGAAAGGTCATGAGAAATGAACAGATAAGTCAGATTTCTCTTCTCCTGAAGTTCTTTTAACAGATTGATGATCTGGGCCTGAACAGACACGTCCAGAGCCGATACAGGCTCATCACATACAACAAACTCCGGATTCAATGCAAGCGCTCTCGCAATACAGATACGCTGTCTCTGTCCACCTGAAAACTCATGAGGATAACGATCCTTATGATAGGACTGAAGACCACAGTCATCCATAATCTTAGTTACATAATCTGCATACTCAGACTTTCGGTACCAGATTGTGCTCTCTTACTGCCTCTCCAATGATCTCTCCTACCGGAAGTCTGGGAGACAATGATGAGTAAGGATCCTGGAAAATAATCTGCATCTTAGTACGCATATCACGCATTTCCTTGCGGAAAGACCATATACATCCTTTCCATTGAAAAGAACCTGTCCGTCTGTCTTTCAATCAGTCTTAAGATGGTACGTCCTGTTGTGGATTTTCCACATCCGGACTCTCCTACAAGACCCATTGTTGTTCCTCGTTTTAAAGTAAAGGAAACATCATCAACTGCCTTTTACGGCACCAACCTGCTTACCGAACATTCCACCCTTGATCGGGAAATATTTCTTAAGATGGGATACCTCCAGAATGTTATCGGACTGCTTATTTTTATTCTCTGCTGTCTTATTCTCACTCATGAGCATTTCCCCCCTCTCCCGGATGAACAGTTGCCAGCCATCCTGCTTCTGGACGGTCAGCATAACGATAACAGCTTACTTCATGTGTCGGACTTAACTTCACAACCCCTGGATAGCTTCCCTGGCATTTATCACAGCTAAGCTCGCAGCGGTCGCGGAAGTAACAGTAATCCGGCATGTCAATTGGATTCGAACCTTACCCGGAATACTGTAAAGCTTGTCAACCTTCTTACCAACAACCGGTTTGGAACGCATAAGTCCAATGGTATATGGATGAGACGGATGATTGAAAATCTCACTTGCTGTACCTTTCTCAACCACACGGCCGGCATACATAACAACTACATAGTCTGCCATTTCTGCGATAACACCAAGGTCGTGAGTAATCAGCATAATGGAAGAATTGATCTTATCTTTCAGATTACGCATCAAATCCAGAATCTGAGCCTGAATAGTAACATCAAGAGCTGTAGTTGGCTCATCTGCAATGATCAGTCTTGGATTACATGCAAGACCGATTGCGATGCATACACGCTGACGCATACCACCGGAAAGTTCATGGGGATACATCTTATAAACGCCCTCACTGTTGGCAATTCCAACCAGCTCCAGCATTTCAATGGTTCTTGCTTTTATCTGTTCCTTACTCATATCCGGATTGTGAAGCTTGGTAATCTCATCTACCTGCTCACCAATACGGAATACCGGATTCAGTGCAGTCATAGGCTCCTGGAAAATCATGGAAAGCTCATTTCCACGAAGCTTCTGCATCACACTTGTAGGAGTATTTACAATATTATAAAGCCTTATCGCCTGTATTAAAACGGATTTCTCCTTCTACAGTCTGTCCCTGAGGACGTTGTACCAGCTGCATCAGAGAAAGGCTTGTTACAGATTTTCCGCAGCCGGATTCTCCAACGACACCAACTGTTTTTCCCTGTGGAATTTCAAAACTTACACCGTCAACAGCTTTAACAGTTCCGATATCTGTAAAGAAATAAGTATGAACATTGTCAAACTCAACTACGTTTTCCGGGTTCTTCATAGTAGTAATATATTCTGACTCCGGAATATTCTTTCTGTTTCTCTTCTTCTCTATCTCACTGGTGATTTTTTCGATTCTCTTTGGAAATTCTTTTGGTTTCCTTTAGCTGAGATATAGTTTGCGTTTTTCTTACCAAATAATGCCATATTCGCACCTACCGTTTCATCTTAGGGTCAAACGCATCCCGCAGTCCATCGCCTATAAAGTTAAATCCAAGAACGGTCAGCAGGATTAAGAATCCGGCCGGGATCCATACGAACCAGAAGTTGGTCAATACGTATACATCATTTACCGCATTTACAATATTACCCCAGGAAGCGTATGGGAATTTAACACCGATTCCAAGGAAGCTAAGGGTTGCCTCTGCCAGAATGACATCACCAAGTCCCATTGTTGCAATAACGATCAGCTGCGGAATAACGTTCGGAATCAGGTGACGGAAAATACGTCTTGAAATACGAACACCGGTAGCTTCTGTTGCAACCATAAATTCCTGCTCACGAAGAGACAGAATCTGTCCTCGAACCATTCGTGCAATTCCAGGCCATCCTACAATACCAAGGATCGCACAAAGTGCATAAATTCGAATTCGCGGATCAATCTTGTAATAATCCATAACGGAACCAATGATAATGTACAGCGGCATCGCCGGAATACAGATTACAACGTCAACCACACGCATAAGAATGGTGTCTACCCATCCTCCGAAATAACCGGAAATACCACCGATAAGAATACCGATAATACCCTCAATAATGATAACAACGAATCCGATCATAAGGGAAATACGTCCGCCATACATCAGCCTGGTCAACATATCCATACCATTTCCATCAGTTCCTGCCCAGTGCTTTTTGCTCGGAGCAGAATAGGTATCATTTACAGTAGTCGCTTTCTGGCTTCTTACAACATACTGTGTATTCTTAGTCTGAAGCTGATAGGTTTCTTCTTCACCAGCCTCATTAATAGCCGTAAAGGTAGTGGCTTTATCAGCAATTGCCTGCTCAACCGCCTCTTTAAAGGAAAGAGAAAGGAATACACCGTTTGCCTGAGGGAGATACCAGAAGATTGGAAATAGTAGCGTAGACTTCTCCATCCTTTACAACCTCTGTGGATGTCTCTTCCTCTGTTGTATTCAGCTCATATTTAGTGCCATCATATTCAAATGAAGTCTCTCCGGCTTCAATTGCATCAAGCACTGCCTGCTTGAACTGGAAGCCAAGATCTGCATCCTTTGCTGCTGCGCTAAATACCTTCTTAGTTGCAAATGCAACCTCACCGGAAATAGTAATCTGGTTCTCACGTCCCGCTTTCTCAATGGTATAAGTAATGCCATCTACTTCAAATGTATTCTCATCATTTGCGACGGCCTCTTCATAGCCCTCTTTGATTTCGTCTGTTACTTCTGTGTTTCCAACCTGCTTATAGGTAGATTTACCTTTTCAGGGTAAGAACTGTTGCTACTGATTCTGAAGAATAAATTGCCCAATAATCTTCACCCTTCTGCTCCAGTCCATAGGTTACATCATTTGCCTCAAAGGAATCATTTCCCTTGTTTGTGGCAAGAATAAATTTCTGCTGTCCCTGTGCAGGAAATTCATCACCATTTGCTGTTTCAAAAATATAAGATTTATTATAGGTAGCTCCTGCATAATCCTTCCATACATGGTCTGTTTTACGGAAGACCTGGCTCTCGCCGTAGGACTTACCATACCGCCTATAAACGAAAATATAAACATTGTTACCAGAATTACAAGTCCTGCCACTGCCAGCTTATTGCGGAAGAATCTTTTCGCAACAAGCATTCCAGGGGAAAGGATTTTTTACACGCTGCTCATCATCCAGTGCCTTGGAGGTACTGACATGATTGTCTTTTTTTCTTTGTTGGATCTGTACTCATGTTTTTCCTCCTAATTTACTCGTACCCTTGGATCTGCCACAGCGTACAGGATATCTGCGATCAGATTGCCGGTTAATGTCAGAAATGCCAGAAATACCATATAGAACATGGTAAACGGAATATCTCCCTGAGTCAGTGCCTGATAGGAAGTATATCCGATACCCGGAATCTGGAACAGTGTCTCCGTGATCATCGCTCCACCAAACAGATTGGGAAGTGTACTTCCAAGGATGGTGATGATCGTAATCAGAGTATTGCGGAATGCATGATGAGAAACCACCTTTTTCTCCGGAACACCTTTCGCTCTGGCAGTACGGATATAATCTGCATTCAGAACCTCCAGCATATTAGTTCTTGTATAACGCATAAGGGAACCAACACTTACGATGGTCAGCGTAATGACAGGAAGAATCATGTGCTGTGCCATATCAAGCACCTTACCTACACTTCCGTAGGACTCATGCATACGGCTTACAATACCATACAGGTCAACCCATTTTAAATTAATAGAGAAAATCCATTTCAGAATAGTGGCAAAGAAAAAGGAAGGCAGGAAATACCAATCAGTGCAAAAACGGTAACTGCATAATCGACCCTGCTATACTGTTTCGTTGCCGATATAATACCCAAAGGTATGGCAATAATTATTTCCAACAGGAATGCGGCCAATGCCAGCGCAAAGGAATACCAGATAACGCTGGAAAATTTCTTTGTTACAGGCTGATGGAAAATCCAGGATTCTCCAAACTCACCATGAATAGCTTTTCCGAGCCATACAAAATATCCTTCCAGGACCGGCTTATCCAGACCATACGAAGCATTCAGCTCAGCAACCAGCTCATCATAGGGCTTAGCACCCTGTTCCATTGACATGTCACGGGCTCTTCCTTCTACATAAGAAGTAGGAAGGGCTCTCTCAATTGAATAGATAATCATGGAAACGAAGAATAGGATCATCGCTCCCAAAAAGTACACGACGTACAATAAACTTCTTCATTCTTAAATTTGTCCTTTCCAGTATCAGGCAAGAAATCTGACTTTTCGTTCTTACTGGCAGTGTGTCCTGCCGGTTCTGTCCGTCTGCCGATTACAGCCGGTATACTGTGCAGTCGCCTGGCCACATATCAACGGCCTTCTCTTTTTACCGGGCACGGATTCTACTGTAACCCAAGGCATACTGCCAGTAAGGCAGTGGGTCCCCTTATCAAGGTGGACCCACTGCGCTAACAGGTCATTTTTCTTTTATACCTTTAGTTCATTTCGATATTAGTGATATCGTTATACCATGAATAGAATGTGGTAACGTCTTTTGTAAAGGTATTCTGCATTGATACGCTCAGGGCTGTAAATAACGCAGTTCTGTCTCTGATAGATCGGAATCTCAACTGCCCAGTCAAGAATAATATCCAGGCACTGTTTGTAAACAGATTTTCTGTATTCCTGATCAGCTGTAGAACGGGCATCAATAATATCCTGATCCAGTGTTTCATCATTAATGTGGTAGTAATTGCTCTTTACACTTGCGCTGTGGTAAACCTGATACATATCAGGATCCACTGTTGCCTGCCATGCAGCTGCCCACATTTCTGCAGTACCTGCATTTAAAGCATCCCACATAATATTGGAGTCTGTAACATCGTTGATGTCAAGTGTAAATCCGATGGACTCAAGAGCTGCCTTTGCATCTGTAAGAATTGCAAAGCTTGGGTGATCTCCACTTCCATCAGCACCGATGATGATCTCATAGCTCATCTTTGCACCTTCCGGAGCTGCTGTTACTTTTTGCCGTTTTCTACAGTGTATCCGGCTGCCTCGAAGAAGCCAAGAGCTGCCTGTGTTGCTGCTGCAAACTTCTCATCATCTGTCATATCATCTGTGTAAAGCGGATTTCCATCAACATCTACAGAGTAAGCCACCTGATAATCTGCATCAGATTTCTGAGGAGCTGCCCAGGATGTATTGGAGATCGGATAGTTGATTACGGAAGCAGCATCTCCATAGTAAGAGTCAATTGCTACATCACGATATACAGCAAGTACAGTTGTAAGTGCTTTTCTTAAATTCTTGGAAGCATCAGATCCTGGCTCTCCGCCAACATTGATTGTGTTTGCGTTAAGACCAATGTATCCATATCCAAGGTTGTCTGTTGCGTTAACGATGATCTTATCACCGCTGAGTTCATCATTTCCGTTGATGCTCTTAATCTGATCAAATGCAGATTTGCTTCCGGATGGATCGGAAAGGTCGATTGTACCCTGCTCAACACCGGCAATCTTATCTGCATCGGAAGTCTCACGCCACTGGAGGTACTTAGTCTTAGGAGCACCCTTATAGTAATATTCGTTTGCTTCCATGTATACAGTCTTGTTCTCATATTTCACAAATTTGTACGGACCTGCGCCAAGTGGCTGGTTGGATTTATCACGTACAGCAGAGAGGTCTCCTCTTGTGAAACCGAACTGGTTGTTATCATAGTCATAGAGAGATGCATCTCCATAATAGTGCATTGGCTCAACGATTACACCAAGCTGATAAATTGTAGTTGCCTCGAAACCATCTGTGGTAACCTCAACCTCGTAATCACCAAGCTTCTTAATACCTTCGATATTAGCAACTTCCTCACCCTCACCTGCAGCAGTTTTCTGCTCTACCAGGTACTCGGAAGCGATTGTTGCTGCATCTTCATCGAAGAATGCTTCATCGCCATATGCAGCTGCAAGTGCAAGATAATCCTTGCCATACTGATCTGCGATTTCATTAATGATAGTATCCTGATCCTTGCCATCTACAGAATAGTTCTCATCTTTTGCGTAAAGCATTGCGAAGAACTCATCTCCGTTTGCAACGCCGTAATCATCTGCATAATCTTCCCATGCAGTCTGAGCCCACTCATACTCAGATGTAAGAAGCGGAACCATCAGCTCATCTTTCACTCTTGCAGCAACTTCATCTGGCATATCTGCAAGTGTATTCGCAACATCTTCATCTGTGATGGAATCTGCTGCTGTGGAATTCAGACGGTAATTTTTCATACCTTTGATATTGGTGGAATAGAATGTTGCATTTCCATCATAATCTGTATCAGAAAGTACATAATATGTGAAAATCAGGTCATCTGCGGTAAGAGGCTCACCGTCAGAAAATGTTACATCCTCACGAAGTTTGAAATTGTATACAGTCTCATCCTCGCCCTCTGTAACAGTTACATCGGAAAGTCCTGTGTAAGTATAATCAGTTCCGTTATACTCACGTGTCTCGCCTTCGATACCATTATAAATAATGGCACCTGTACGGTCACTTCCGAACAGATACTCACCTACATTCTCTGCGATCTGCTGATCCGGAACTGCCTCGTGGAATAATCCGCTGAATTTCTCGGAGAAGTTAGTCTGTCCAATAACAAGTGGTGTATCGGAAGAACCTCCCTCAGCCTCTTCAGCAAAAACAGGAACGCTCACTGTTGATGCTGCCATGACACCTGTTAATAACAGGGCCATTAACTTCTTCTTGCTCATATCTTATCCTCCTTTGATAAATTTTATTGTAACTATCCATTAAGGACAGCCACTGCTACAACCCCTCTGGTGTTGTTCTGCGCTCTTCTATTTTATCATGTTTTACTGCTTACGCAATAGTTAATGACTGGAATTTTGTCCATTTTTGTCAAAAACCGAAAAATTCTTATTCAAAAATTGTGAATTTTACTTTAGTTCGACAACTTTGTGCAGCAGCAGCACTTCCCAGTGTTAAAGTTATAGCACTAACCACCTCGAATAATAGCTCCCTGGTTAACACAAGATCTGTGGGCTTCAAAAGTATCAGAATCAAGTCTGCCACACATGTAAAAAAATGCAAATCCGACAATTGCGATGCTGCATCTTACCGGACGGCGTATTCCTTTTTCGTATTGTGCACGGGTCATATGGCCCACATGTTCCTCCGGAATCACCACCTGGGATGTCTGCCCTTTCCCCTCCTGATTTCTGCAAAAGAGGAGAAGGGACACCCCTCCCATGATTCCATAGGAAATGGGAAAAATCATCGTCACGAAAGGAATCAGCACCCAGAAAACACGGCTTCCTGCATTATTTATCATAAGTCCTGCCACATATACAATCATAGCCGCAATCATCAGACCTGTATAGCTCCATGCATATTGCTTCAGTTCCTTAGCCTCTGCTTTGGTGCTGTGCCATTTCCCGGTATATTCAAATTGTTTCCCGTTCTGACGGTAATCATTCCCATATTTCTTCACAAATACGCCTCACATTTCTTCTGGTTTCTCAGAAAATCTCAATTTGGTGCAGCGAAAATTAAGCATCTGCTATATTCACTGTACCAGCTTCTTATCAAGCTCAGTTACGATTTTCTGGATACAACCCTCTTCAAAAAGGAACAGTAAGTCCGACCTGCTTCAGCATGGACGGATAAAAATCACTTGCAGAAAGCTCACAAAGCTTCATATATGCAGCCCATGTATCAGCCTGGTCTTTCTCCATACGAATCTTAAACTGGAATGCACAAAGCTGTGCAAGCACATAATCAATATAATAGAACGGCATCTCAAAGATGTGATGCTGTCTCTGCCAGTATGCGCCATCCTCCAGGAACTTGCAGCCTGTGCCATCCAGGTACGGACGGTACTCTTCCTCCAGCTTGTTCCATGCGTCGCGACGCTCCTTGGGGGTAAGCTCGGATTGCCGTATACGATATGCTGGAATTCATCTACCATTGTTCCGTAAGGAATAAAGTCGATGGCATCCTCCAGATGCATCTTGCGGTAGTCATCCCCTCTTTCACCAAAGAACAGTTCGATCCATGGCTCTGCAAAAAATTCCATGGACATGGAGTGGATCTCTGCGGTCTCCATGGTCAGATAACGTGAATGGTCAGTAATCGGATCCTTACAGGAAACATAATTCTGGAATGCATGTCCACATTCATGTGTGATAACATCCACATCTCCGCTGGTTCCGTTAAAATTAGCAAAAATAAACGGTACACCATAATCCGGAAGTTCTGTCATATATCCGCCTGTAGCCTTATTTTTGCGGCCGAAAACATCAAACAGCTCATTCTCCATCATCATATTAAAGAAATCTCTTGTCTCATCGGACATCTCAGAATACATTTTACGTCCGCTTTCAAGAATTTCCTCCGGTGTTCCTGTAGGTGCCGGATCTCCCTGTGGGAAATATACCCCCATATCATAGTAACGAAGAGCCTCTACCCCAAGACGCGCCTGGCGATTCTTATGCATCTTCGCTGCAAGAGGTACAAATACAGTCTTAATCTGCTCGCGAAGCTTCTGTACATCTTCCTTGGTATAAGAATTACGGTTCATGCGGAAGTAGCCCATATCAATGTAATTCTCAAAGCCCAGCATCTGTGCCTGTCTGGTACGGTTCTTCACCATAAGGTCATAGATTTCGTCAATCTCCGGCTGATTCTTCTCGAAGAATTCAGAGAAAGCATCCCATGCCTTCTTACGTGTGTCACGGTCAGATGAACGCATATATTTTGCGCATAAGGGAAAGGTTCAGTTCCTCACCTTCCCACATGATCTTCGCGGAAGCGATCAGCTTACTGTAACGGGAAGCCAGGGTATTCTCCTCCTGCATCAGCGGAATCAGACTGTCATGAAAGCTATTTCATCTCCAGTTCCATGGACTTAAATGCAACCGGTCCGATTTTCTCTTCCATATACTGACGATATGGTGTGGCAAAAAGCACCTTCGTATACTCATTTGTCACTGCGTTCAGTTCCGGAAGCTTCTCATCATAGTAACTCTTCTCACCATCATAAAATTCATTTGTCACATCTCCATCCCTGCGGATATGTGCGATTGTGTAAAGAGTTTTTACGTGATCCATCAGCTTATTAAATTCCTGATGGAGTTCAAACTGCTCTTCCCGCTCTTTGCCAGGGAAGCTTTCTGGATAATTTCCTTTCCCTGAGCGATTACTGCCGGAAAATCAACGCGGCTGTAAGGCATTTCTGAAAACTTCATCTCGTTCCTCCTTTTTCACGATAAAGTAATTTTGGGCAAATCTACTTTGTCCATACAACAAATGGGCGGACAAACTCTCTGAATCACATCTCCAGATTGCTGTCCGTCCATTGTCGCGTATCAATTACTATATCATATATATCACAAAATTAAAAAGACTAAAATTATTAAAAAAAGGTTAAAATATACAACTGTTACTCGCTTCGATTCCCTCTTCACCCTCTTCTACCATTTCCATATCATCAGCGTGTATTTTCGGCATCATCAGACTCTTCATCATCCATAGGTATCTGCTGTATATGGAACCTCTGTCACCTTTGCCTTTCCAGAAGAAGTCCGGTAACCTTGCTTTCATAAAGGGCATTCACAATGGTCTCTCTTGTATATAAAGCTTCAAAATCTGCTGCAGTTTCACCATAGTATGCAGCGTATTCTTTTACATAATCTACATATTCCTCTTCCGTAACCTCTACATTATTTGCCTGTACATATGCAGCAATAAACAGCCTGCGGTTTACAAGATTTTTGGCTTCTTCTTCAATATCGGACTCTGGAAACGCCGAACATTTCCAGAACATCGCTTACTTCCGTCCCCATCTTCCATGAACATGGTGTAGCCGGAAAGCACTTCCTCCTTGCAGGATTCAAACAGGGCATCCGGATACTCGCCTGTAAACTCTGTTTTTGCCACGCAGGCCGTGATCAGCTCCTCTTCCGCATCATAGGTGCTCTGCTCGTCATAGCTCTGCTGCAGGTTTTCCTTTTACGGCTGCCTCGTAGTCTGCCTTGGTGTCGTAGTCCGGTGTTGTTCTTTACGTAATCGTCATCATCTGGCGTGTTGGATTTGGTAACATCCGTTACTTCTACTTTGAAGTCCACGGTTTTCCCTGCCAGTCCTCCTGCCAGGTATCATCCCCGTATGTGACGGAAAAAAATCAAGTTTGATCCCCAGCAGAAACGCCTGTCAGCTTCTCATCAAACTCAGCGCCGTATTCTTCCTGTCCGAGAATGATAAAGGTTTCTTCCTCATCCCCTGGCCTCGCCGTCAACTGTAGCAGTTAAATTCATATATACAATATTGCCATCCTCAGAAGGTGCATTTGTAGACTCTTCCTCGCTGTAGCTCTCCAGTTCTTCCTGAATTTCCTCCTGCACCATGTCATCTGTGATCTCATAGGTGTACTTGGTCACTTCCACATCGCTGTAATCACCAATGGTAACGTAATCGGAAGCATTTTTCACAAGATAATCAGATGGAGTGATGGGATCCAGTGCTGTCTCTTCTGTATCATCCACGGCATCGATTTCCTCATTGCTCTCCAGATCCTGGGAAAATTCCGGGTCCAGCTCAGACAGCTCATCGTCATCCATAGATGCTGCTGCAGAATCGTCCTGGGCATCCTGTGTGTTCTGTGTATCTGTATTGTCTGAGAAGCATTTTCCCCCGCATCCTGCCAGTACTACCATTGCTGCCAGGGCAGCAAGAACATATCTTTTCTTCATAATTTATATTCCTTTCTGATCTCATTTGCCTGTGTCAGTTAAAGATAATATAACATTTTTGCAATATTTTGTAAACATTTTTGAACGAGGACACCTTTTTTCACAAACTGTTAACTCCTGACATTTTTTCGCCTTCCTGCCACACATAATTCCATGGGTTTTGTACATAAAAAGAATCCCCCATGCAGATGCCAGAAACATCTGCACAGAGGATTTCAAAAAATCTCTTATCTTTCCTCTCGGAAGTAGGAAAGTCCCAGACTTTCCGGAGGCTGATTTTCTTTTTTCTTGCGGAAGCTTACCACGATCAGAACCACGATAGTAACCACATACGGAACCATCTGGATCAGATCGGTAATATAGCTTGCCACCTTAATTCCAAGAATACTTGGAAGGAACTGATACAGCCAGTAGAGCATTCCAAACAGGTAAGCACCCCAGATTGCATTCAGCGGCTTCCAAGTAGTAAAATTACAAGCGCAACAGCCAGCCAGCCAAGAGCTTCAATCTGTCCTGTAGTTGCCCAAATGCCCTGGTTGTAATCCAGTACGTAATACAGACCGCCAATACCGGAAAGACCTGCACCAATACAGGTTGCCAGATATTTATATTTTGTAACATTAATACCTGCTGCATCTGCTGTTCCCGGATTTTCTCCTACTGCACGAAGATTCAGACCTACTCTTGTTTTGTTCAGTATATAGTGAAGCACAATGGCAATAATAATTGCCGCATATACCAGAAAACCATAAGGAAAAACCGTTTTACTGATAATTCCAAGCTTCGTTGACAGGAACGGAATCTTCTTTGAAAAAGATGCATAGGCAAGAGGTGCCGCTGTATAGCTTGCACCATTTAAAATAAATACACCAAAAAAGTTGGCAACACCCATACCAAAGGTTGTAAGAGCAAGACCGGTTACGTTCTGGTTTGCACGAAGGTAATGGTCAGGAAGCTGAAGATCAGCCCACCGAGCATAGATGCCGCAATTGCTGCTGTAAGTGCCAGAATCACACATATCCATCCTTTTGGGTCTGCAGCATTTTTCTCATAGAAATAAGAGCTGGCAAAGCCGGCAAAACCGCCAAGATACATAATTCCCGGAACACCAAGATTCAGGTTTCCGGATTTCTCAGTAGTAATTTCTCCCATGGAGCCAAACATAATGATGGTTCCAAATGGAATTGCCCTGATGATCCACGCAATCAGATTACTCATTTAGTGCACCTCCTTTTTGGAACCCCGGAAGATCATCTTGTAATTAATAAAGAATTCACTTCCCAGAATAAAGAACAGGATAATTCCTTCGATAATACTTGCTGCATAATCATTCAGACTGTATGCAGAAGCAATTTCTGATGCGCCCTTGGAAAGGAAGATCAGCAAAAATGAAATCAATGCCATATAAAAAGTATTGAATTTTGCAAGCCATGCAACAATAATAGCAGTAAATCCGTTTCCACCGGCAGATGTGGTGGAAATTGTCTGATCTCTTCCGGCTACGATCAGGAATCCTACCAGACCGCAGATTGCACCGGAAATGATCATAGTACGGATGGTGACCCATTTTACGTTGATTCCGGCATATCTTGCAGTATTTTCGGATTCACCTACTACTGTGATCTCATAACCCTGTTTGGAATATTTCAGATAGAAAACATAACAAACATCAGAATTACAACAATAAGAATATTGATGTTGTATCTCTGTCCCATAAACTGCGGAAACCATCCGGCCTGTGTGGACATGTTCAGTTTCCAAGACTGGAGGCCTTTCCTCTGAGAATGTTCGTCATACATGCAACAATACTTGTTGCAACGTAATTCATCATCAGGGTAAAAAAGAGTCTCGTTGGTATTCCAATATGCTTTAAATACTGCCGGAATAAATCCCCAAAGACCGCCGGCGATCACACTTGTAAGAAACATTACCAGAAAAAGCACCGGTGTAGGAAGGCTTCCTCCGAATTTTACCATAATCATAGCTGTCGCAAGACCGCCCATCAAGCACCTGTCCTTCTGCACCAATATTCCAGAAGCGCATTTTAAACGCAGGAGCAAGGGCAATACCAATGCAAAGCAGGGTTACCAGATCTCGCATTGCCCAGGAAAAACGGATGCTTGTCATAAAGGTTCCGTTTAACATAACTCCGTATACAGACAGCGGATTCAGCCCGGTTACACTATAAATGAAAATAGCATCTACGACCAGTGCCAGAATAATGGCAGCTGCCCGAACCCATACCTTATAGCCAAAGCTGCTTCTGTCACGCTTAATAATTCGGATCAAAGGGCTCTTTTGTTTTTTACTTCGCTCATTTATTTTCCCTCCTTCCGAAGATTTGTCATAAGAAGTCCCACTTCTTCTTTGGTAGTAGTTCTGGCATCCAGAATGCCGTTCTCCTTACCGCCGCAAAGCACAAGGATACGGTCACACAAATCAATAAGAACGTCCAGATCTTCACCAACGTAGACAACTGCAACTCCTTCTTTTTTTCTCTTCATCCAGAAGATTATAAATTGTGTAGGAGGTATTGATATCAAGACCTCTTACCGCATATGCAGTCATCAGTACAGTAGGTGCCTCTGCAATCTCACGGCCCACCAGAACCTTCTGCACATTTCCGCCGGACAGACGGGATACAGGAGTATTCAGGCTTGGAGTTACAACCTCCAGCTCCTCTTTTACCTTTTCTGCCATTTTTCTTGGGTACGCATATCTGTAATCGGGGATGAGCCTTTTCCATAGCTTTTCAGAAGCATATTTCCGGTCATACCCATAGAACCTACCAGGCCCATGCCAAGACGATCCTCCGGTACAAATGCAAGGTGAACGCCTGCATCGCGGATCTTTTTGGTGTTTTACCAACCAGCTGAATAGGCTGATCTTTCTTTGCCTTTTCATAGAACTCAATGCTGCTTCCCTGCGCTGTGATCTGAAGTCCTGCAATGGCTTCCAGAAGCTCCTTCTGGCCATTTCCGGAAATACCTGCGATTCCCAGGGCTTCTCCTCCGTAAACATCTAAGCTTACGTCATCCAGTATCTTGATTTCCTCGCGATTATATACAGTCAGATGAGATATTTCCAGACGTTTCACAGGATTCACAGGTGCGGAACGGGCAATGTTCAGTTCTACCTTTTTGCCTACCACCATCATCTCTGTCAGAGAATTCTCTGTAGCTTCACTGGTGTTTACTGTACCTATATATTCGCCTTTTCTGAGAATTGCAACCTGATCAGAAATCTCTAATACTTCATGAAGCTTGTGTGTGATGATAATAACAGATTTGTTATCTGCCTTCATATTACGGATTACTTCAAAGAGACGTTCTGTTTCCTGAGGTGTAAGCACTGCAGTAGGCTCATCCAGAATCAGGATGTTCGCGCCTCGGTAAAGTACCTTTACAATCTCCAGAGTCTGTTTCTGAGACACACTCATCTCATAGACCTTCTGGTTCAGATCCAGGTCAAAATGATATCTGTCACAAATAGCCTGTGCTTTTTTTCCGAACCTCTTTCAGATCGAATTTCTGTTTTTGTCAAGTCCAAGAGCAATATTTTCTGTGGCACTGAATACATCGATCAGCTTAAAATGCTGGTGGATCATACCGATTCCCAGATCATAAGCATCTTTTGGTGAGCGGATCTCGACTCTCTTCCCATCAACAAGGATTTCCCTGAATCCGGAAAATAGATACCGGAGATCATATTCATAAGGGTAGTCTTACCGCTTCCGTTTTCTCCCAGGAGGAGAGGATCTCGCCTTTTTTACATCAAGGCTTACATTTTTTGTTGGCAACAACTTTTCCAAATGTTTTGGTAACATTTTTTAACTGAATTGCATATTCCAAAGTGTTGTGCCTCCCTTCCTTTTTTTCATTAAGAAAAAGGGGAGCCATTTTTACAGCTCCCTTTTTTCATTCATCTAATTCTTAGCTGTCAGAAACAGCATTTCACAAAAGATCTGTCAGTTATTCAACTGCCTCTGCATCCTCTGTGATTCCGTCAATACGAAGTCTAAAGGATGGAGCACTTCTGAATGTGGACTCTGCAAAATGTCCGTCCTGAATTGCCTCAACTGTCTCGCCCTGGTATACAACAGTTGCAGGATCAGTTGTGTAATCCATAAAGGAAAGATCAACCGGTGCAGAAGTAACCTCTTCGCCGCCAACAGTAAATGTAGAAGTATCAAATACCTGAAGAGAACCATCTTTAAGCTTGCTCTCAATGTCAGCAACATAATCTGCTGTACCTTCTGCGCAGGACTCACCAAGCTCTGTAATACCTACTGCATCATCATTATATCCTGCAGACCAATCCTGCTCAAGATCACCGCCGCCCATTACAGTTGCAATAGCATGTTTGTAATATACAGCCCAGTTATTGGTTGCAGAAGTAAGTGCTGCTGTAGGAGCAGTTGCGATCATATCAATGTTGTATCCTACAGAGTAGCAGATCTTTCCATCATCATGAAGCTTCTGTGTAGCTGCAGGAGCACCTGTGGAGTCTGCATGCTGTCCAATGATAACACTGCCGTTTGCAATAAGTGCCTCAGCTGCTGCACCCTCTTTGTCAATATCAAACCAGGAGTTTGTGTACTTAACTTCCATTACAACATTCGGAACTACGCTCTTAACACCAAGGTAGAATGCAGTGTAGCCTGAAACAACCTCTGCATAGCTGAATGCTCCAACATAACCGATCTTAACATTGCCGTCTGCATCAAAGCTGTCTGGCTGAGTTTCAGCTGTAAGAGTACCGTCTTCCATAATCTCTTTCAGCTTCAGGCCAGCTACAACGCCAGATACATAACGGGATTCATAAATGTTTGTGAATGCATTCTTGAAAGTTCTCAAGACCGCTGATTGCTGCAAAATCACCTGTCATAGAAACGAAGGTTACATCCGGATACTCCTGTGCAGCCTGTACCAGATAAGTCTGATGTCCGTAGCTGTTTCCGATTACCAGGGAGCATCCCTGTCCCACAAGGTCAATTGCTGCATCATAACAGCTGGAATCTTCCGGAACTTTATATTTCCAGATGATCTGGCTGTCATCAAGTCCAAGCTCTGCAGCAGCTTCCTTAATGCCTGCAATGTGAGCTGCAGAATATCCTTCAGTCTCATCGCCTACAAGGATAACGCCCATTTTGAAGTTCGGGATCAGCTTCAACCTTGTCTTCGTCAGCGGCATAAACAACAGAAGCGAAGGCAGTCATTGTGAGTACCATCACTGCTGCAAGAAGAAGGCTGACTACTTTTCTACACATTTTTTTCATTTTACTTCCTCCTTGATATTTTTTTATTTGCTTTCATTTTATTTTTTTTTTTTCTAATTAGATGTCAACCTTTTGCAACTAAAAAAATTTTTTTGAACAAATTATAAATTTTTTTTTTTTTTTATAAACGCACCTGGTCGCTTTTTTATTTTCCAGACGAAAGGCTCTTGGCGTTACATGATAGCGTTCTTTAAACACCCGGTGAAAATAACTGTTGTTCTCATATCCCACTGCTGCAATGATATCGCTGATGGGAAGGTCTGTATCACACATCAGTTCCACCGCCTTGCTGAGTCGTTTTCTCTGCAGCAACTCTTTAAAATTATAGCCCGTAGTTTTCTTGATCATTTTACTAAGCACATGCATAGGAAGGTGAAGCATTTCGCAAAGCTCAGTAAGGGTAGCAGTGCGGTATTTCTGCTCAATATAATCCAGCGTAGTCATGGAAATCATATTCTCATACTGATTTGGCAGACGCATTTCCACACACTGCACAGAGTCCAGAAGATAAAGGAAAATAAGCCCCATTGTGGTCTGATTGATCCGATTCTGGTTTCCCCCGGCCTGTCACAAGGGAATAAATCATATTCTCCAGAAGATTCTGGATCTGCAGAACCTCTGATACCTTAAAATGAAGATATTCTCCTCGTTGGTTATCACGGCGAAGCACATTCACCAGAAAATTCGCAAGGACATTGTTATTTCCCGCCATCGTATATGCCACATCAAAAAACTCCGGAAGAATCATAAAATTAATCGCAATGTCATTTCTTTTTGCCGCCAGGATTTCATGATGGGTAAACTGATTCAGAAAAAGAAGTTCCCCCCTTTCGCACAATTACCTGTTTTCCATCTATAATATTGGTAAGGGATCCCTCACAGACATAAAGAACCTCCACATAATTATGCCGGTGGAGAGGAAAATGGATAAATCGTGTGTGGGTACGCACCGCAATCAGCTTTCCTTCCTCCAGCATCTTGCTGCTGTCAACAGTAAAATCCTTTCCTGATGTATAAAGGTCTCTATCTACTTCAGCCTCTCCGTTCAGGATCCGCCTCTCTTCTTCTGTAATTTCACGAAGCTTTTCCAAAAGTTCTTTTGCACAGGGTACCTCCTGACTGTATTCTAAAACGTTCAACGCAAAAGTCCGTTTTTCCCATTATACAGTCAAAAAAGAAGCCAGTGTCAAAAAATCTTTTCGCACTGGCTTCTTATTTTCAGGAGAGGATTGGTCTTCTGCATCTTATTTCATTTTTTATTTGCTTCGTTTCAGTATTCTGGTTTCCAGAGGCGCAAGAACTTCCTTCTCTGTTCCGTAGAGCACTTCATAACCAGCCGGAACCGGGACTGCTTTTGGCTCTCTTGCAAAGTTCTGGATAAACAGATACTGGTATGCTTCATTTTCACGCAGGGTAACGGAAACGCCTGCTGGAACGAATTCCAGAGGAGCCTGTACACCCGCTTCTTTTACAGTGCGTCCGTAGAAGTCTTCATAGAAGGCCTGCTCCATATCCGCGCATACATAGTATACGTGACCCTTTCCATATGCCTTGTGTGTCAGAACTGGTCTGCCTGCGTAGAAATCTTTGCCGTAGCGCATCAGCACTTCGGCATCAGAAACCTTCACAAGCTCACACAGATTTTTGCAGGTGTAAGTACCTGTTATTCCAAGGTGATTGCCGTTTTCCGGGATGCCGAAATTCTCTTCCCAGTCATAAAAGGGCGTCAATTTCTTCTGTGCGAAGGCCTACTGCCTCCATCAGACCGTAAGGAGTTCCCCAAGTAAACACTTATCTGTGCCGTCCACAAGTCCGGACCAGTAGGTAAGCACCAGCGTTCCGCCGTTTTCAGCAAATGTACGCAGCTGCTTCTCGTAGCCATCCAGGAACATATAAGCCATCGGCGCTGCCACGATCTTGTAATCAGAAAGGTCGTGCTCCATGGAAATCACATCCACATTCAGACCCTGCTCCCGCAGTGCACGGTACTGCTTCTGTACTGCTTCTGTATAAAACATATTCTCGTTTCTCGGACCCTGTACATCCTGTATTGCCCAGTTGTTCTCTCTGACGTAAAGGACAGCCGCCGGAGCCTTCATATGGCTGCCGCATACTTCCTGAAGCTTCACAAGTACCTCGACAACTTCTGTCACTTCTTTAAACACACGGGTATCATCACCGCCGTAGTGGTCGATCACAGCCCCATGGAATTTCTCAGAAGCACCCTGGCTCTGATGCAGCTGGAAGTACAGCACACTGTCAGATCCATGAGCCACAGCCTGCAAAAGAGGCTGCCAGCATCATGCCTGGCTTTTTCAGCTTATTGATAGGCTTCCAGTTGGTAGCGGAGGGGCAGGATTCCATAAGAAGGAAGGGCTGCTTCTTGATGCTGCGCATAAGGTCATGCTGCATGCCTGCATCAATGGCAGTAAGATATTCCTCTTTTTTGTGCCATCCCGGGTAGTTGTCCCAGGACACAACATCCAGAACGTCACGGAATTTCTTATAATCCAGTCCATTGTAATCGTACATCAGATTGGCTGTTACCGGAAGCTCTGAACCGCCTTCACGGATTGCAGATATCTCTTCTTTGATAAAGTCGAGGGTGCGGTCTGTGACAAAGCGTTTCCAGTCCAGATTCAGGGCATGCAAAGCATCCTCTCCTTTGGGTGATGGCGCCTCAATCTGGTCAAAGCTGTTGTAAGTATGGCTCCAGAAAGTGGTGCACCAACTGGAATTCAGCTTCTCAATGGTTCCGTATTTCTCCTTCAGCCATTCCCGGAATTTTTCCTGACACAGCGGGCAGTAGCACTCTCCGCCGAATTCATTGGAAATATGCCACAGGATCACCCCTGGATGGCTGCCAAGTCTCTGGGAAAGCAGCTTATCTATTGCATGAACCTTCTCCCTGTATACAGGGAGGTGTAGCAGTGATTATGCCTGCCTCCAAAAAAAATCTTCTGGTGCGGTCCGGATCCATGCGAAGGACCTCCGGATACTTGTCGGCCATCCACTTTGGCCTTGCACCGGATGGTGTGGCAAGGATGGTATAGATTCTCTTTATATAAATTGTCAATAATCTCTTCCAGCCAGCCCAGATTGTACTTTCCTTCTTCTGGTTCAAGTACTGCCCAGGAAAACATTCCCATTGAAACCGTATTGATGTGTGCTTTTTTGAAATATTCAATGTCTTTTTTTCAGAATATCCGGGCGGTCCAGCCACTGCTCAGGGTTGTAGTCGCCGCCGTGCAAAAAGCGGCCGTATTCTATTTTTTTGCCATCGCTGTCTCCTTTTATGATCTATCTCAGATTCCCTTAAATACAAAGGAAAACTCCATCGGCTTGCTTGCATCCAGCAGATACTCTTCGTGGGTACGTGCGCCCCAGCTGTCGTCTCCTGCGATTCCCATCTGGCCTTTTGCTACGCGGACTACGGTGTAATGAACTTCCGGAAGCTCGTAAGGATGCATTGCATTTTCCATTTCATGCGGAGTATACGGAAGGGCTGAGAACATCATCGGGCCGTTTTTCCGGATCCATCTCAAAGAGCATTCCTCTGCCCTTTGCGGTCTGTGATCTTCGCCCATCTTACCTCTTCCTTGGAGCCGCACTCCTGGGGAACCATATATCTTGCAATATTATCTTTTACCAGGTTGCTGTAGATGCCAAGCTTAGCACCTTTCTTGCGGTCTGCGTAGGTCTCTGCCTCTCCAAGTCCATACCAGCTTACATGGTCATAATCTGCATTAAACTTGAAAATCACACCGAACTCCGGCATATCGCCAAGCTCCTTCACAGGATCATAGGAAAGGGTGGTGCGTACTCTTCCGTCTCCGTAAACCTCGTAAGCAAGGGTGCACTCTGCCGCCGGGGGTTGTAGGAAGGAAATAGGTGTAGGATACTTTTACAGAATGTTCCTTCTCTTCCACCTTGGGTTCATTTCCTGGTCCGTAGGCTGCGCCTCTGTATTCCTTGTGGTTTACATACATGCTGGCAAGTTTCCACTGTCCGTAGCGCATTCCCATAAGGTTTCCACAGTCGTTGTCTGTTGGTGCACGCCAGAAGTTTGGTTTCGGAATCGCTTCGATCATCTCTTTTCCGGCATATTTATAGGATACCAGTCCGCCGTTGAGTACGGAGAAAAGTACTTCAAACTCTGCACCTCTGACACCGATGTTGTGAGTGCTGTGAATGACCTGAAGGGGTGCTGTGCATGGCTTCACAGGTGCTTCTACCTTGTATACACGTACTGGCCGAAGGCTACCTCATGGCCAGCCTTTGCCCATGGCTTATCCTCTTTCAGATGGAAGGATACAGTTACGGTATACTCGCCTGCTTTTTCCTCTTTCTTAAATGGAAGGGCATATTCTTTCTGGCTTAAAGGCTCTACTGCAGTCTCCATGACAGCTGTGCGGACAACCTTTCCATCTTTCTGAAGCGTTGCCTTGCAGTCAAAGATATTGGTATTTACAAACAGGTTCTTATTGATAACCTTCACGGTTTCTTCTTTTACCTGTGCGGTAATGTTCTGATAATTCAATTTGACCTCCTGCATCTTCGGAGACGCATCACGATTTGCCGCCGTAGGCAATACCGTTTCCGCTGAAATTATAATCCGTCGGACGCTCACCGAAAGTCACCGCCGTATGCCTGGAATTCTTTTCCGTAGCGGTCTTTTTTTTTATAAATGGACTGGTCAATGTAATCCCAGATGAAACCACCCTGATATTTCGGTTCTGTGTCAGTAAGATCTGTATATTTATGCATTGCGCCACAGGAATTTCCCATTGCATGAGTGTACTCACAGCAGATGAATGGCTTGGAATCGTCCTTTGCAAGGAAGTCTTTGATTGCCTCTACGGACGGATACATCTGGCTTTCCATATCGCTGGTATCATTATAACTGCGGTCATGGAAAAGTCCCTCATAATGTACCAGACGGGTAGGATCTGTGTTTCGGAAAAACTGGGACATTTCAAAAATGTCCTTGCCGCCAAAGGATTCATTTCCACAGGACCAGATCAGGATGGCCGGATGATTTTTGTCTCTCTGATACATGGAGTTGGCACGGTCAAGCATCATATCCAGCCATTCCGGTTTGTTGTGAGGAACAACATGCGTATAATCCTTAGTAAATTCTGCCACATCCCAGGAACCATGGCTCTCCAGGTTAGTCTCGTCGATCATGTAAATGCCGAACTCATCGCAAAGCCGGTAGATCATAGATGCGTCCGGGTAATGGCAGGTACGGATGGCATTGATATTGTTTCGTTTCATGGTGGTCAGATCCTTACGAAGCTCTGCCTCAGATACGCATCTTCCTGTGACGGAGCTGAACTCATGGCGGTTCACGCCTTTGAATACAATTCGCTTGCCGTTTAAGGTCATGATTCCGTCTTTCATTTCGAAGCGGCGGAAACCGATTTTCTGCGGGATGACTTCCTGAAGAGTACCGTTTTCATCGGAAACTTCCAGAACCAAATCGTAAAGCTGGGGATCTTCTGCACTCCAGAGAATGGGATTCTCTACGGTCCATGTGAAAATGTCCAAAGAATCAGCCTGTGCAGCTGCACCTTTGCCGTCATCATTGTTCTTTGCATCTGCATCCATATTCCTGCTGCCTGATTCTGCTGCCACCGCTCCCAGACTCTTACTGTCTTCCAGCACCGTCTGTCCGTCTTTTGAAAGAACAATATGTACGCTTCCTTTTCCCCATGCAATTGTTTTAATCTCAAATTCTGCCTTCTTTAATGTCTCATCTGGAATCGCGCGAATCTGCAGATCATACACATGTACATCCGGCACCGTATAAAGATAAACCTCTCTGTAAATGCCAGAGAAACGGTAGAAATCCTGATCCTCGCACCAGCTGCTTGCTGTCCACTTAAACACCTGGGCTGCCAGCTTGTTTTCCCCACCTTTCACATAATCAGTGAGTTCAAATTCGGACGGGGGTAAAAGAATCTTCACTGTATCCCACAAACTTTCCATTCAGCCACAGGGCAATTCCGCTCTCTGCGCCCTGGAAGGAAAAAAAAGACGTTTTTTCCTTTCATGTTTTCCGGCACATGGAAATATTTCACATAGCTTCCCACCGGGTTAAAACGCTCCGGGATTTCTCCAGGATGGATGTCTTCATGGCCTTCCCATGGATACTGCACGTTGGCATACTGGGGAGCGTCGTAGCCTTCCATCTGAATATGTGCAGGTACGCGGATATCATCCCAGTCCCTGCAGGAATACTCTTCCTTTCAAAGCCCTTTACTGTACTTTCATAGTTGCGGGCATAATGGAATTTCCAGATGCCGTTCAGGCTGTGGCGAAAAAGAAGTCTCCTCCAGAGAAGCTTCCTCTGGATTGGCGTAACTGATGTGGTCGGAATGGGCATCCATTCTTCCGTCCTTTAAAATATTCCGGATTCTTTACTAATGAATAATCAAATTCCTTCATATACGATCCTTTCTGTTTCTTCAATAAAAATTTCCAAGTTCCTATTATACTCACATAAGAGTTTATTTCCATGAAATTTATTAAGATAAATATATAAATATTCGCGCGTATCCAACAAAAAAGGGCGCCGCAAACAAATCGCAGCACCTTTTTTTCAAACTTATTTTACCGCACCGGTAATACCTTCTGCGAACTGTTTCTGTAATACGAAGAACACGATCATAGTCGGGATAGAGCAGAATAATACACCGCACATCAGCATACCATAATCAGTCACATAGCCGGTAATCAAATTGGCGATCAACATCGGCATTGTGATGGCTTTGTTATCTGTCATGATTACCTTCTGGCCACAAGTATGCATTCCAGGCATTCATAAAGGTAATAACAGCGGCTGCTGCGTAGGTTGATTTCATGGTTGGAATAAACATCTGGAAAAAAGATCCTTACCTCACTTAATCCGTCAATACGAGCTGCTTCAATGATATCGATCGGGAATGCTCTTGCATTCTGACGGAACATCATGATCATAAATGGGTAGAAATGATCGGAAGGATGAAACCGATGGATGTATTCAGAAGCTTTGCCTTTTGAGAACATCTTGAATAAAGGAACCATTGTGGCAACCTGCGGCACCATCATAGCCAGCAGCAGGATTGAAAATACTCTGTCTTTCCACTTATCATGGTAAACTTCAAATCCATAACCTGCGATAGAGCAGATCAGAAGACAGATCACTGTGGTAAGGATTGCATAGAAAAATGAGTTTCCAAGTGCTCTCCACAGTGGCTGCTGAGATGTAAGATTACGGAAGTTTTCCATAAAATGGCTTCCCGGAATAATTCGTCCACGTGATACATCTGTGGATGTATTAGTTGCAGCTGAAATCATCCAGTACAGCGGGAATACGGAGAAAAATGATACAATGATCAGAAAAATATATGTAGGAATCAGTCTTCTCTGGATTGCAGATTTGTTTTTCTTAGTCACGAGTATCACCTACTTTCAAAGTTGATAAATGCCAGAATCGCTACCATGATAAAGATAATAAAGGACATTGCTGCCGCATATCCGAAGTTCGGCACGTTGACGAAACAGGTATTGTAAACATAATGTGACATTGTAATGGTACTGTTTGCAGGACCACCCTTTGTCAGGTTCATGGACTCATCAAACAGCTGTAAGGTACCGTTGATGGACATAATAAAGGTCATGATAATAGTCGGCTTCAGAAGCGGTACTGTGATCTTCCAGAAGGTTTTCCATCCGTTTGCACCGTCGATCTTGGCTGCCTCGTATACAGAATATTCAATATTCTGAAGACCTGCCAGATAGAACACCATGTTATATCCTGTCCATCTCCAGATCAGTGCGATGATGATCACGATCTTCGCGCTGGTAGCGTTTCCAAGGAAGTTATATCCTGAGGACAGGATTCCCAGTTTCATCAGAACACTGTTGATCAGACCGTCTGTTGCAAACATAGAACGGAAGATCAGAGAATAAGATACAAAAGAAGTAGCACATGGCAGAAATACACATGTACGGAAAAAGCCTTTGAATTTCAAATCCTTGTTATTCAGAAGCTGTGCAAGCAGAATCGCCAGAATCAGCATGATCGGAACCTGAATGATCAGATACAGGAATGTGTTGCCAATGGACTGCTGGAACACTTTATCTGCAAGGATACGTTTGTAGTTACTGAAGATTGGATCTGCAAAACGCATATTTGCGCCGGCACCTGTCTGCAGGGAAATGATAAATGCCCGAATCATTGGATAAAAGCTCATGATCGCAATCATAATAGAAGCGGGTGCCAGGAAGATCCATCCGGCTGCCTTTTGCTTGGTAGCCAGAGTCATACCTTTTTCTTGGAATTCACAGGAACTCCTCCTTTCAAGTCTTGTGTACCGACAAATGATCCGTGGCAAAAATTTGCCGCCGCACTTTCATTTAATGCCCATATTTTTGTATAGAAAACGGAGGACCACTTAGCAGTCCCCCGCCTCCTAATAAATTATTTCTTATTCAGTCTGAAATCACATCGCAAGAAAGATCACTCAGTCATCTTGAATGCCAGTGTATCCTGTGCTTCCTGAAGTGCAGACTCTTTGTCTGCGCCGTTTACGATATTAACAACTGCTGTGTTGATACATTCTCTTGCTTCATAGTGATACGGTGTCTTTGTGAATTCCGGAATGTGTGAAGAGTATTCTACAATTGTTGAGAAGATTGGCTGGTTGTTGAAGAACTCGCTTGGCTCGTTGTAAACGTCAGACTCACCAGCTGGCAGGTAGCAGGAAATAGCACCTGTCTCAGGAAGGATTGCATCATAGAAGTCTGTGCTGGAACCAAATGTGCTTGCAAAGGAAGTCTTCTGCAAGTTCTACATTTTTGCAGTTGGATGTAATGTACCAGGAAGATCCACCGTTGTTAGCATAGTTTGTAGCTGTGTCAACACCGTCAACCTTAGGCATTGTGGTGATTCCCCCATAAGCCCTTCTGATCCTCTGTGGACATCAGAGTAGCTGTGATCCAGTTACCATTTACGATACCAGCAGCCTCGCCGCTTGTGATGGTGGAGATGTACTCATCCCAGTTGTTTACAAGTTTTACAACGTCATTCTGTACCAACTCTGTGTAAAGGTCGATACATTTCTCAGCTGTCTCATTGCCAACGATATAAGCTTCGCCGTCTTCATTAACGAAGTTCGCTCCACAGGACTGCATCATCATCATCAGGGTATCGCCGCCTGTAGCTTCGCTTGTAAGGAGGTATTTACCGGTCTTTTCGTGAATATCTTTACCAATCTCTTCGAATCTGGACCATGTGATGTCTGTCAGATCATCCAGTGTATATCCAGCTTCTTCAAGGATATCTGTACGATAGCATGCAATAACAGCACCGTTATCAAACGGAACACCATAATGTGTATCATCTACCATGGAATAGGACTGTTTCAGAGCTCCGAAATCATCCCAGTTGATATCCATATCTTTCAGATCTGTGAAAGCATCCGGATAAGCTTTCAGGAATTTCTGATAGCTGTTGTCCTGCATAAGAACGATGTCAGGAAGAGTGCTGTAGTCACCTGCATTCGCTGCTGTGGTAAGCTTGGTCTGGCAGTCATCAGAAGAGGTCTCGATAATATCTACTGAGAATCCTCATGGTCGGCTGCATACTGGTCAGCTGCGATCTGCATAGATTTAATATTGAAGTTCTGGTCCCATGCCCATACGGTTAAGGTATTGTCGCTCTCTTCTGCAGATACAACTGTTGCGCCAGCTGCCATGGAAGCTACCATTGCACCTGTGAGTAATACGGTAAGTACTTTTTTTTCTTCATAGAAATATCCTCCCTTAATAAATTGTTTCTTCGTATTTCTTATGAATGCATTATAACATCCGTATGCCCTTTGATGTATGCAATACCGCACATATAATGTGCATTTTCAACCATTATATGTGTTTTTAACTTTTTACTGTTCGTTCATTTTTTCTATATATTTTCGTCATCTTAACGAATTCCGTCGTTTATTTTCACCAGATAAAACATAAAAAAATGTATTTTCTGTACTTTTTCACAAAATTTATGTGTCTATTTTGTGAATATGTTACATTCTTTTTTTTTTTAAATTATGCAAAAAAGACTTTCCGCGGATACTTGGTTTTGATGGTATGGAGCATCTCCTGGGTAAGATCCAAAAGGAGTTTGATCTTGCGTCCGTCCTCCTTTATGATCATGGTGTAATAAGGCGTATCCTCTTCATAGGAGGTGTAATCATATTTCTTCAGATGCTCGGTTCCGCCGTTCTTTTTGTACTTTGCCACTGCCTGATGCCAGTGTGGGGCGATCATCTCAAGCTCTCTTAAATCCAGCTCATGGGCAGTCTTTCTATACTTGTTTCCGTAGATCACGTCAATGGTAAGGGTATCGTTTTCCAGGGTGTACTCATAATCCCTCTGGCAGAAGGTTCCGTAAATAAAATACAGACCTGCCAGACAAAAGCCGGCCAGCATAAATGCCTGGGAGATGGTAATTCCCATCAGTACAAATACCGCTGCAAAAGAATACCATTGTCTTTTTAAAACTCCGGAGAGCTTCTTTTTCTTTCTTGTCACCTGTTCTACTATTTTGTAATCTACATTCTACCATCCTTTCTCTGAGTGAATATCAAATTTCAGCAGCTGCTGTTCATAATTTTCCGGACGCTTCCGCCACTCTGCCGGGGACATTCCCATAAGCTGGCGGAAATTCCGGTTAAATGTGGAATTAGTTGTGAAACCGCATTTGTAGGCAATATCAGAAATGGGCTCGTCTGTCTTTTTCAGGATTTCACATGCAGTCTGGATCCTTACTTTGTTGATGTACTCCAGCGGGCTCATGTGCATGTAAGAAGTGAAAAACCCTGCGGAAATGAGTCTCGCTGATGTGGCTTGCCTTTGCCAGGTCCCCAATTCGGATATCCTCCATATAATACTGAGATATGTAGTCGATGGAACGGGCGATCATGTTGGTAATCTTTCCTTTTTTCCTCAATATTCTCTTCCTGGGAAGAACGGTTCAGCCTTGCCACCTCTGCCAGTAGCGCCAGAAGGATTCCCTTGGCTTCTTCCAGGTAAAATTCCTCACCACCACGCATAATATCCAGGATCTTAAGAATCTTATCAGAAAGGCTTTTTTGTATTCACACTTTTTTAGGCAGAAGGCTTTGGAATAGATACGCTGGACCATCTTCTCTGCGCGCAGAGGAGTTCCCGCCGCATTCGCCAGAAAGCCTTCCACATCAATAAACAAATACTCCCATTTGCTGATATTTCCGATATCGCTGGTAGTGGTGTGGGGAAAGTTGGGCGGGATGATTGTAAACTCCCGGCCTGCGAAACGCACAGTCTCCTCGCCCAGTACCAGTTCTCCTGCTCCGCTGTAGCAGTAGCCGATTTCCAGGTAATTGTGGAAATGAAGGAAGTCCACATCCCTTCCGTAATTCTGTTCCCACTTTTCACCAAGAAGGGCAAGAATGGGGCTGCCATCCTGCATCTGGTAATAGCGGAATTCCATTTTCATTTTTCGTTTCTTCGCCATATGGTCTCCTTTGAAGTTCGTCTTGCTTTACTATATCATAATTCATGTTTCCATTCATACTTTTCTTGTAAAAAATACATTTTTCTGCTATGCTCTTTTTTTTATATTTTACACGCTAAAGGAGATTTCGCCATGTCCGAAGCACAGATTTTACTATACAATTTCAAAGATGAAAACCGCCTGCGCCAGATCCGCAGATATTTGAACAGACAGAAGATTTCCCTGCGGATGGTGCAGCCGTCAGAGTACCTGGAGAGCCTTGGATTTTTGTTTGAGATTCCGGGATTTGCGAAGAATTCGGTGTTTAACCTGGGACAGAATTTCCAGGAGGAAATGATGGTTCTGAACGGCTTTTCCAGCCAGCAGCTGGATGAATTTCTGGCCTTCTTTAAAGAAAACAGCCTCCCGCCCGTAGCGTTAAAGGCTGTGCTTACCCCGGTAACCATGCACTGGGATTCTATGAAGCTCCATGAGGAACTGATGAGGGAACATGCAGCCACACATGCTCGTTGATAACGCCAGAATACAAATCCAGGACAGAATCCCCAAGACGTGAAAGCCCTGCACGCGGCAGGGCTCTTTCTTTACCATTTAATCTTATTTTAGACTGTCTGATTAGTACAGTTTAGCCATCTCCTCGATGTTGCTTGTATCGAATTTCAGAGGTGCACCAAGAACAACCTCTGTACCGCCGTCATCTGCCTCTGTTACTGTGTAGTCCACCAAGGTCACCAGCTGTGAATTTGTCATCTTTAGCACCTGTGATGTCTTCGTTGATCAGAGCGATTGTTGTGTAAGCACTGAGTTTTCCCAAGGCCCTGCATATCCCACAGATAGAAGTATGGGCAGGAATGCTCATCATCAGCACCTGTGTACTCAAGCATCTCAGATGGAAGTCCAAGACCTGTCAGTTTGCAAGCAGATCCGTTGTCCTGAAGGTATTTAGCAGCTGCCGCGATACCAACGGTTGTAGGTGCGCAGATAACTTTCAGATCTGGATATTTCTCAAGAAGAGCTGCTGTCTGGTCTGTAGATTTCTGTGGCTCGTCATCGCCATATGCAACTTCTACAAGCTCAAGTTTGGAATATTTGTCATCCTCTTCCATAATCTTCTTCATCGCATCGATCCATGCATTCTGGTTAGCTGCCTGAGATGTAGCAGAAAGGATTGCGAACTGTCCTTCACCGCCGGAGATATCAAGAACTGCATCCAGAAGAGCCTGTCCTACAGCAACGGTACCAGCCTGGTTGATGAAGATCTGACGGCTGTCTGGGTTTGTTGCAGAGTCGAAGCAGGAGATCTTGATTCCTTCGTCCATAGCTTCCTGTAATTTAGCCTGAAGAGCGTTAACATCGTTCGCGGAGATACAGATTGCATCGAAGTCCTGAGAAATCAGGTTGTCAAGAACTTTGATCTGTGCATCAGCGGTAGCTGCCTCTGGGTAAACAGTATCAACTGTAGCACCCTCTGCCTCAGCTGTCTCTACGAAAGAAGCTGCTGCGATCTCGAAGAATGCGTTACCTGCAGCTTTACCAACCAGAGCGATTTTCTTTCCGTCAGCTGTACCAGCCATAGCCGGAACTGCGGATCCAAGGATCATTGCTCCACAAAGAACTGCGCTTACGATTTTTTTTGTTCATAGGTTTTTTTCCTCCCATGGAAATAATATAGTTTTTATTTGTAACTGCCCCGCCCTTCCGCGGGTGCAGTTAACAAGCATGTAAAATAAAATTGTATTACTTTTTTAAGGTTAAGGTATTAAGGAATTTTATTGGTATAAGTTAGGTGTTTCACTGCAAAAAAATTATTTTGCCATTTTTTGCTTTTTCTGGATTTCTTTTACAATGTTTGGAAGTCCAACTGCACCGATGAGAAGCACACCGATGATCAGCAGGATAACCTGTGGATGAATGTTTCTCTGTCCAAGACCAACACGAAGGCAAACGATGATAAATGCGGAAATCAGACCGCCTGCGATATTACCTTTACCACCTGTGGAGGAGATACCTCCGAATACTGCCATTGCAATGGCATCCATCTCAAATCCGTTACCAGTTGTGGTATTGGCACCAAATGAGGAAGAGATCAGGAACAGCGCACACAGACCGGAAATCGTTCCCATCAGGGTGTAGATAATGAAACGGATCTTCTGTACATGGATTCCTGAGTAGTAAGCTGCAAGGCGGTTGGTACCGATTGCATATACTCTGCGTCCGAAAGTACATTTGCCAAGGATGACTGCTGCAATGATTCCAAGGATCAGAACCAGGAAAAGGATGTAAGGAATACGTCCTACTTTTCCGCCAAGTGCAGAGAAGCCTTCTGTATTAGTTACGGAAATACTACCGCCGCTTCCAAGTACGATTTCGGAAATACCACGGAAGATAATCTGTGTTGCAAGTGTAACGATCATTGGCGGCAGTTCCTCAAACTGTGTAAGAATAAATGCGTTTACTGCACCGCATGCAGGGTTCCAACAAGAAGTGCCGCAAGGATTACTACGATAAATGGTGCACCTGTATTGGATACGATACAAGCCATTGTTGCGGAGAGACACACGATAGACCAACGGAAATATCAATCTCGCCAAGTACCAGGATGTATGCCATCGGCAACATCATGAATACTTCTGCCAGATAAACAGGCATCTGACGAAGCAGACTCTTCAAATTATAGAACTCTGAAAAGTTTGCACAGAAAATATTTACTGCAATAAACAGGAGTACCAGAATGCCTTCCCAGCTGAAGATCATCTGTTTTCACAGGGGCTTTTCGGCACGTTGTTAATACTTCTTCCAGATTTTCCAGCCATGATTACATCTCCCTTCCCTTTAATGCGTTTTTGTCAGCTGTACGCTGTAAAACAATGTTTACAACAACTACGACAAGAATGATAACACCCTTGATCGTGTTCAGCCACAGCTGATCGAAGAATGGGATCAGCGGAAGTGCTTTTTTGCGATTGTTGCAAGGATAAAGGGAACCAAGTAATGCACCAAGTACAGTACCGCGTCCACCGCTCATGCTTACACCACCGATAACACAGGCTGCGATGACATCCATCTCACCACCGTACTGCATATCAGGCATTGCAGAAGCATAAATAGAAACCTGAAGTGCTCCGCCAAGACCTGCGAGGAATCCCATGATCACATATACAAGAAGCTTGATGTTCTTTGCATTGATACCGGAAACCTGTGCTGCACTTGCATTACTTCCTACTGCGTAGATTCTTCGTCCTGTTCTTGTCCACTTCATGAATACGAAGAATACTGCATAGCAGAAGATGATCACCCAGATTACAAGGCTCATTCCCAGGAATTTTGTTGTTGCAAAATCTTTGAAATCACCAAGAGCTGCGGCACTTGCCCACTCACCGCCGTGAGAAACAAGATATCCCATTGCACGGTAGATGTACATGAAGCCCATTGTTGCAATGATCGGAGGAACGTCTGCTCTGGAGATTACAAGACCTACCAGGAAGCCGCATGCGATTCCGATTGCCAGTGCGATCACAAATGCCAGGAAAGTACTGGAAATGTGGTCATATTTCAGAAGCATACCAATGGACATACCGGTCAGTGCCAGTGTAGACATGATGGAAATATCGATTCCGCCAACAAGCATTACACACAGCATACCAAGTGACATTACCATTGTTACTGCATTGTTTTTCAGCATATCCGTCAGAGACTTAAATGTAAGGAATGACGGGCTGATGATTGTAATTACTACGAAAAGCAGAACCAGGATCACTGCAAGCAGTGCTTCACGGGAGCCTGTGATCTTTCTTCATAACTGATTTCTTTTCCATTATTTAGCTGCCCCCTTTCCTGATGTACCTTTCTCCATAGCCAGCTCAAGGATCATCTCTTGAGTTGCTTCTCCTCTGTCAAGCTCACCAGTCTTGCGTCCGTTACACATAACGACGATACGGTCTGCCATACCGAGAATCTCAGGCATTTCGGAAGAAATCAGGATAATTGCATATCCTTTCTTTGCAAGATCTCCCATGATCGCATATATCTCGGCTTTCGCACCAACGTCAACACCCTTGGTAGGCTCATCCATGATGACGACCTTCATTTCCTGAGCCAGTGCCTTGGCAACAACAACTTTCTGCTGGTTACCACCGGAAAGTGAGCTTGCCGGCTGGAAGATATCAACAGCCTTTGTATCTACTTCCTCAAGAAGTTTCTTGGAAATTTCTCTTTCTGTCTTCTCGTCGTTGAATCCGGATTTTGCATATTTACTGATGACCGGAAGTGTTACGTTTCTTCCAAGTCCCCAGCTCATGATCAGGCCTTCCTTCTGTCTGTCCTCAGGAAGAAGGATGATACCTTTTTCCATTGCATCAGACGGCTGTTTGATGTGAACTTCTTTTCCTTCCAGGTAAACCTTTCCTTCATCTGGTCTGGTGATTCCACAGACGCTTTCCACAACCTCTGTACGACCTGCGCCAACAAGACCTGTAAGGCCAACGATCTCGCCGGCATGTACATTGAAGGAAACATCTTTGAAATATCCGGTGCGGGATAAGTGCTCGATCGAAGCATTTCATCACCGATCTTAACCTCCGGTTTCGGGAACAGATCCTTGATCTCACGGCCAACCATGGCTTTGATCAGGTCTGCATTGGTGATTTCATCTACATCATAGGTACCAATGTACTGAGAGTCACGGAATACGGTAACTCTGCTTGCCAGACGGTACATATCCTCAAAACGATGGGAAATGAAGATAATAGAAACTCCTTTTTCTTTAACTGATCTACGATTCTGTAAAGTTCCTCGGATTCTCTCTTTGTAAGAGAAGCGGTAGGCTCATCCAGGATCACGATCTTTGCATTTGTGGATAATGCCTTGGCGATCTCGACCATCTGCTGCTGGGCAACACTTAAGGTTCCCATCTCAGCTGTGGAATCGAAATCTGCATTCAGCTGCTTCAGAAGCTTATTTGCCTCCTCATTCATAGCTTTCCACTGGATTATGTGATTCTTCTTGATCTCATGTCCCATAAAAATATTTTCAGCTACTGTTAAATGTGGATAGGATGTTGGGTGCTGGTAAACAGCTGCGATTCCTGCTTCCTGTGCATCCTTCGGACCTTTGAAATCCACTTTTTCTCCAAACAGGTACATTTCGCCTTCTTCTGCTTTATGTACACCGGTAATTACTTTAATGAAGGTAGATTTACCTGCACCGTTTTCGCCCATCAGTGCGTGAACTTCGCCAGGCTTTAACTGGAACTGTACGTTGTTCAGTGCTTTAACGCCGGGGAAAATTTTCGTAATGCCTTTTAATTCAAGAACATATTCAGACACGGCTTTTTCTCCTCCCTTTCTTGATCTGGTTCTATTCTATCATTGGCAATTTGTTTGGAAATGGGAAAAAATATTTTGAAACAGGGTAAAATATTTTCCACTTAATGGGTAAAATTTTCCACAAAACCAGGCGGTTTGCGTCTCGTATTTTAGATATAATTGTGATATGATAGATACATGCATTTTCACCCTTTAAAGGAGTTTTATCATGAAATTACTGATCGTAGACGACGAAGAGCTTACCCGTGTGGGTGTGATTTCTTCTATAAACTGGCAGTCTATCGGAATCGATGAAGTACTTCAGGCGGATGACGGCATGAACGGCCTGGAAATGGCACGCATGCATAAGCCGGATATTATCCTGTGCGATGTGCGCATGCCCCGACTTGACGGGATCCAGATGTTAGAGCAGCTGGAAATCATTCTTCCCGATGTGGTTCCTGTTTTTATGAGCGGATATTCGGATAAAGAATATCTAAAGGCTGCCATTAAGTTAAAGGCAGTCAACTATATTGAGAAGCCTCTGGATCCTCTGGAAATCCAGGATGCTGTGATCGAGGCCAGGGATCTTTGCCTGGAAAGAAAGCGGACCAGACACAACGAATCCATCCATTCCATGGAAAATGCCTCCCGCCTGGCCCTTTTGCTTACCCAGCCTTACGCTCACGCAAAAGAAAACATTGACCAGCTGCTGGCAGAGCTTTCCCTTTCCATAAGCCCATCTACCAGCTTTACTGCCATTGTTCTGAAAACAGAAACGGAAGAAGAACTTCCTATTAATGAAGCTGGTGCCATGTACATGTCTGTGCGGGAATTTCTGAAAACCTTCCATATAGATTGTATTTTTGCGGAAAAGCGCGTGCAGTATATGGTTTATTTCCTGTTTGGCCCGGCTCCCGGTCCTGCCGCCAGGAAAAGCATTGAGGAGGTCTTCTGCAAGCTTTATTCCCGCTATTCCCGCTTCTGCATTGCGGCAGGGGACACCCTGACTGGCATTTCAAAAAGCCTATCAGTCCTATACCTCCGCGGTCATCCTGCTGCAGAACAGCTTCTTTTTTCCCGGCCGGAACCTTCCTGTCTCCATTCCATGAAGCACCGTCTGCCTGGAACAAGCCGGAGCTTCCTGCCCATCCGGAGCATGAGCTTCTTACCCTCCTCACAGCCAAGGACCAGGAAGGGACTACTCTTTTTCTGGATAAGCTTATGGAATACTTTGGACGCAACCAGAATATTCTTCCCAATCAGGCAAAGGATCTGTATTACAAATTTTTCCGTTCCTGGAGGAAGCGGCGCGGCAGCTGAAGCTGACCCTTTCTGACAAACAGGAAAAACCTGATTGATGCCCTTGAGAAAAAATTTTCTCATTTGGCGAACTCCATCAGAAGCTGGTCCGCAAAACAGATTTTTTTTCCAGGCAGTGGACAATACAGCGGAAGAAAACTCCACAATTTTCATGATCAAAGATTACATTAGCCAGATGTACATGAACGAGACCTTGTCTGTGAAGGATATCAGCGACCATGTATTTTTTGTCCACTTCCTATGTGTGTACCTTCTTTAAAAAAATGAGACTGGACAGACTTTGAATCAGTATCTTACGGAGTTCCGCATGGAAAAAGCCAAGCAGCTGCTTTTCCGACCCCAGATATAAGATTGCAGACATCTCTTCTCAGGTAGGCTACAGCGATGGCAATTACTTCGGAAAGAGTTTCAAGAAGTATACCGGATTTTCCCCCTCTGAGTACAGAGAGAAAATGGGATGACAGAAGAGGGGGGATGAACTTTGCGGACAATCAAGCAATGGTACCAGGATTTGAACCTACAGTCCAAGTTCACCCTGGTACTTCTTGTGATCGTGGCAATTCCTGCAATTGCCATTATTTTTTTTTTCTATGGAAATGCCTATGACATGGTGGTCTCCTATACCATCCGCCAGGAACAGGACCGCTCTGCACAGACGGCGCCGCTGATCGAGGAATCTCTCCAGAAGATCCTGGATGTGAGCACGGAGATCTCTTCTCTGGATTTTTACCAGACTCTTTTCAAAAAATGCCATAACCGATTCCTTTTCGGATCTGGCGGAGTCTGAGGACGCAGCGGATTTTTTCAGACCTGATCAGGCAGCTGACCCAGGACACACCTGTGACCAATGTAAAAATTTATATGGAGGTTCCAAAGGAAGCCTCAGCTGATGTGGATGCGTTTTTGAATTCTGATCATCTGAAGGATACCTTCCTTTCCCTGGAACAGGCCAAGGGAACCTACTGGTACGGAATTTTCAGAGGAACCCGGGCAGCCCAGCTGTTCTGCCCTTCCTTTTATCTTGGTGCACAGGAAAAGAAAGCATACGGAGACCAGGCCTACATTACCCATGCTTCCGTGATCTATGACAGCGGAACCTATGATGCTTACATAGCGGTTTACTACTCCGGCTATGATTTCAACCAGATTTTGTCGGAAAATCTCACTCTGGACGGCAGCGTTTCCTATATTATGAATGAGCGAAACAACCTGGTATCTGCTTCCAGCGATTCCCTTGCCGGAATATACTGGCTGGATTACGACAAGATCATGGAATCTATATGTCTTCCAACAGCTATGTGGAGCAGGAAATCCTTGGAAAGACAGTTTATGTTGGATTTTACCGGATCCGGCAGCCCGGATGGTTTATGGTGACGGTCCTTCCTTCCCAGCCGCTGATCACGCAGAGCAATATTCTGGTGCTTCAGTTCCTGGCTATTTATATTGCAGTGCTGGCCCTGGCCTTTTTCCTGGCAAGCACCCTGTCCAAATCTATTACCGGACGAATTTCTTCTGTCATCAGCCAGATGCGTACAGTACGGCACGGGCCGCCAGTTCCCATGGACAGCCCGGATGCCCACGATGAGATTGGTGATCTGATCGACACCTACAACTATATGACCCGCAAGATGAACCAGCTGATGGAAAAGCAGGCACAGGCTGCGGAGGATCTTCGCATTGCGGAGTTTAATTCCCTGCAGGCACAGATCAATCCCCATTTTCTTTACAACACCATGGATATGATCAACTGGATGGCGCATCAGGGACGTACTTCCGAGGTGTGCAACGCGGTGCAGAGCCTTTCCCGTTTTTTTATAAGCTGACCTTAAGCCGCAAGAAGGGAATCAGCACCATTGCCAAAGAAGAAGAACATGTTTCCATCTATGTGCATCTGCAGAACATGCGTTATCACGACAGCATTTCCTTTATTTCGGATATTCCGGATGAGCTGATGGAGTACCAGATTCCCAAGCTTACCCTGCAGCCGGTTGTGGAAAACGCAGTGCTTCACGGTATTCTGGAGACGCCAACCAAGTCCGGTACCATTGTTCTTACCGGATGGATGGAGGATAAGGATGTGGTGCTTCTCATTTCTGACGATGGTGTGGGAATTGCACCGGATAAGCTGCCTGTGATTCTTTCCGGTGAGGGAACCAGCGTTTCGGAGGAACCAATATTGCCATCTACAATACGCACAGACGGCTTCAGGTTCTCTATGGAACCAGTACGGACTTTCCTATTCCAGCAAGCTTGGATCTGGAACAGAAGTGCAGATTCGTTTTCCTGCAAAGAAGGATGGGATTTCAGAGGAACAAATAAATACAGAGACGAAATGATAACTGCCCTGGGGAGAAAGCTTCCAGGGCAATTTTTTTTTCAGGACAGCAAAAGAGAGAGTCTGACGACTCTCTCTTTTGCTGAATATGAATATGTGTACAAAACCATATGATGGTCTTATTTTTACCGCAATTATCTTGTTACGATATCAACCGGAATGTTGAAGATCTTGGCAACTTTCAGAAGAGTATCGATATGTCTTCCTGTTGCAGCAGCCATATGATGTGTCGGGCCTGCTTCGCTCCAACGGTTTACGAACTCTCTTGCGCCGCATGTGAAACGTGTTCTCCTGTTTGTATCACCAAAGGAAAGGATTGGTCCTTCCTCGTTTACACCCTCAGCTACAACAAACTTGAAGTTTCCATCTTTATCCTGAGTGATTGCAAGGTAAGTTACAGGACCGGTGTATGGATAGAACTGTGTCAGATAGCCACCTCCTACTTTACCGTGAAATACCTTCACGATCTTCATAGTAGGCTTCTTGTCGGAAATATCAGCGTCTCCACTTCCGGAATGTCCGATGATGCAGATGTCATCGTTGAAATCGATGGAGTACATCTCAGAAAGCTGGCCTGTACCGGAAATTGTCTTTAAGATACTCATTGCCATGGCAACCTTCATATCTCCCTCTACGGCACATGCAGTTCCCTGCTTGATTAACATAGAAAATGCAGGAATAAGCATACTGTCAAGAACACCGGCCTTTCCCTGTGCAAATCCGTCGTAATGGGAAGCGATCATTCCAAGATGTTCGTCCTTTACCCATTTTTCAAAAGCAACAACGTATTTGGCCATATCCCATACTTTCTCAATGGTGCCGCCGCCTTCGATATCAAAGGTATCAAGGATATCCTGAGCTTTTGCACGGATTGCATCCTCATCTGTGATATCATCCGCGATAGCCCACATGTCTTCCCAGTCGAACTGTTTGGTGTAGAGGAACATTCTGTTATAGAGGTTTGTCTCATCAATATACAGATCCATCATACCCGGATATGGTCTTCCGATCTGTGCAATGTTAGTCTCACGGAATCTTCTTCTTACCTGAGCAGCCTTGCACCAGTCTTCGATCTCAGCCTGAACGCCTGGATCTCCGCCTTCTACAACACCTGTGATAACAGCGTGTCTCTTTGCCGGCTCTCTCAAGGTCAGCAACAGCTTCTCCAACAGCACCGCATGCATAGCCTTCACCCAGCCAGGAGGCAATGTCAGTGTGCTCGTAATCCAGCGCTTTGATCTTCTGAACATTTACAAGAACAACCGGAACATTCAGGTCACGGATTGCAGGAAGCATGTTGTAGGATGTAGCGTAGGTTAACATCTGAAGGAAAACAAGGTCAACGTCTGCTGCACGGAATTTATCTCCTGCTTCCATGGACTGTTCTTTTTGTTGTCACCATTCCTCCGTCGATGATTTCTACGGTATCCGGAATTGTTTTCTTAAATGCCTCGTACTGAGCCTCAAACTCTGGTACCAGTGAAGGGAACTGAGGCAGATATGCGCCTAAAGCAATAGAAAATACACCAACTTTTGCTTTTGTGTTTACTAACATAGTAGTACCTCCTGTTATTTTAGTATATCACACCTGCATTGCAGGTGATAGTTTCAGGTTATATATCCGGCTGTCGGTACAAATTATGCCTTATGCCTGATATATTTTAATTCCAAAGGACTCATGGATAGTTGTACGAGCCTCTTCAATAGATTTAAACTCTTCTGCTTTGATCATCTGAGCAGTAATATTACCAATTGCAGTTGCCTCTCCAGGACCTGCATGAACTTCTTTGCCTGTTGCTTTTGCTGTCAGTTCATTGAGGTATCCTGCATTGGAACCACCACCGACTACATGAATACGGCTGTAGGTTCTTCCTGTGCTTTCTTCCAGTTCTTTTGCTGTCTTTGCATAGCATTCTGCAAGACTGGTGTAGATAACAGTTGCAATCTCACCTCATTGTTTCCGGAACTTTCTGTCCGGTTCTGCGGCAGTAATCCTTTACTTCCTCTGTCATATTCTCAGGAGAAAGGAAGCACTCATCATTTGCATCTACTCTGGATGGGAAATCCTTTTGCTTCTTCTGCCATCTGGCAAATTTCTGCAAAGCCGTATTTGTCATTAATTTCATGACGCACAGACTGGATCATCCAGAGTCCCATGATATTCTTCAGGTAACGGAAACGGCCTGCATAACCGCCTTCATTTGTGAAGTTCATCTCACAGCTCTTCTCAGAGCAGTCAGCTTTTTCTCTCGATTCCCATCAGTGACCATGTTCCGGAACTGATATAGATAAAATCATCGTCATTTGCAGGCACAGCCAGTACAGCGGACCTGTATCATGTGTTGCAGGTGCTACAACCTCTACGTCAAAGCCTACCTCTGCCTTCACTTCTTCAGTGAAATGTCCGATGCCTGTTCCGGGCATGATCAGCTTCTGGAACATTTTTCTCGGATAACCGAGCATATCGATCAGTTCATAATCCCAGTCCTTGGTTTCAGGATTTACCAGCTGTCCGGTAGTTGCCTCTGTGTATTCACAGGTCTTCTGTCCTGTAAGAAGATAATGGAAATAGTCCGGTACATGAAGCATGGTCTCAGCCTGCTCTAAGTATTCCGGATATTTTTTCTTCACAGCCATCAGCTGATATATAGTATTCAAACTTGCCTTCTGGATTCCGGTACGTGCGTAAAGATCCTCAAGGAAATAATCTTATATACTTCCTCATCCATACCATCAGTTCTATGATCACGATAGCCAACAGTATTTCCAAGAACCTTGTCATCCTTGTCCATCAGTACGAAGTCAACGCCCCAGGTATCTACACCCATGCTTACCGGAATCTTGCCGATTTCTTTACATTTCTTAAGGCCATTTTTGATTTCCTTGAAAAAGTCTGTCAAATTCCCAGCAAAGCTCTCCATCTTTCTTTACCATTCCGTTCTCAAAACGATGAACCTCTTCAAGCTCCATCCTTCCGTTCTCAAGATGTCCCAGAATCAGTCGTCCGCTGGATGCTCCAATGTCTACTGCCAGATAATATTTTGCCATTTTATAAAACCTCCTAAATATGTATGTGTGCAGTTACTGTCTTATACAAATGTAACATACTGCATGATTGTAAAGCGAATATTTGTACTTTGCTTTCCTGCTTGTTCATAAATGCAGTCTCATTCATATTTGATGATACCATAGTACTATATTCTTTATTAATATATAAGACCCTTGTTTGTCAAAAAAGTGTCCTTATTTGCAAATGCTCTCCTATATTTTTGCAGATAAAGCCACATATTTTTTTTTCTTTAGCAGAAAACCCCCAGGGCATTGCCCCGGGGGTCTGTTTTATTCACAGTTCAAATGCCTGCAAACACTAGACGTTTCTTCGTCTCTTTATTTTCTGATTAGTCATAAAGGTTTGGAGCGATTTCTTCGTCGTCCATGTTTGTGGAATCATACCAGTATCCATCTGTAGGAACATCTTCAAGTTCCTGTCCGTTTGCTGCTGCTGTCAGAGCGTAAATTGCATAGTAGCCCATCATCAGAGGAGACTGTGTAACAGCACCAACGAGTGTTCCATCCTGAACTGCTGCTTTGATGATAGAACCAGCATCGAAACCAACACCAACTACGTCACCGTTTGCCGGGTCAGAACCAAGAACGTTAAGGTTAGCGTTAGCTGCAAGAACACCTTCTGCAGCTGTCTGGTTAGAACCGAATACTGCGATACAGTTCTCTTTGGAAAGGATTGCCTGTGCTTCATTGGAGCAGAGCTCTACAGTTGTCTGTGCAGGTACAGCTACCTGGATAACAACGTCTGCGTCATGCTTCTTTGCATCTGCACCTTGTAGCTGCGTTTACATAGAACTCGTTACCGCTTACTGCAACAGTCTTGCCGTCAGCCTGAAGCAGTTCGATCATCTTGTCGATGAATCCTGTACCACGCTGCTGAATGTTCTGAGCTGTTGCATCCTGGTTAACTTCACCGATGATAACCTGTCCGTCAGCATCATTAACAACGTCTTTAATTGCAGTATACATATTCTCAGCTGCAACTGAACCAGCCTGTGTGTTATCTGTGCAAACTTCACATACTACAGATCCTTCCGGAGCATCAGCGATACCTGTATCAAATGTTACTACCGGGATTCCTTTTTCTGCACATGTCTTAAGTGCATCTGTAACGGAAGATGTATCACAAGCTGCAAGTCCTAATCCAACAGGATTGGAAGCGATAGCTGTGTTGATCATGTTAACCTGGTCAGCGATATCGGACTCACTGTTCGGTCCCTGTGCGGTATAAGTTACGCCTAATTCTTCAGCAGCTTTGTCCATACCTTTCATAGCTGCTTCCCAGTATGTAGACTGGAAGGATTTAACCATCATTGGGAACTCATAAGCTTCGTTAGCTGTAAGACCATCAAACTGATCTTCCGGAGCTGCCATAACAGTTGTTGCTGCTAAACCAGATACCATTGCTGCACAGAGCATTAATGCCATAACCTTTTTTGCTTTCATTAATATTTCCTCCTTAAAATATATTATATAGTTTTTTATGATGATACGCCATTACACCTCTTTGACGCTTCACATCCATTATAAATGTTTCACTCAGACCAGCTGCCTTGCAGCTGGTCTCTCATATTCAATTGTTATTTTGCTTTTCTTTTTTTCTTTCAGGATATCGATCAGTACTGCAACGATCAGTACCAGACCTGTGATGATCTGCTGCCAGTTCGCCTGAGACCAACATATGGAAGACCGGTCTTAAGCAGCATGATAACGAAAATACCAACTAAAGTTCCTACTACAGATCCGTAACCACCGGAAGCTGCCACACCACCTACGAATACACCGCCGATGGCATCCATCTCAAGACCTGCGCCTGTACCAGGCTGTACAGTTGGTGTAACTGCTGCGTATGCGATTGCTGCAAGACCTGTAAACAGTCCGCAGACAACGTATACCATAACGTGATAGAATTTTGTGTTGATTCCCGAAAGGGCTGCTGCCTCTTTATTGGAACCGATCGCGATCGTATAACGACCGAATTTTGTATGATTCAGAACGAACTCCATCAGGATTACCAGAAGAATCATCCACAGGAAACCGATTGGATAACGGGAAGCGCTTCTTCCTGACCAATTGTCAGCTTAAAGATAGAGTGGAACCATCCGCCTGGCTGATTCAGTGTAGGCCATGGTGTAGCACTGCAAAGAGAACCGGCACCACGGGTAATCATACAGGTACAAAGAGTAGCAAGGAATGGCGGCAGGTTCATGATACCAATGAGAACACCGTTCAATGTACCGATTAAAATTCCGAGTACAATACAAATCAGCATTGCTGCTAATACAGGAACATTGTTGTTTCTTATAAGAGTTCCGCCGATCAGTGCGTAACATACCATACCAGTTCCGATTGACAGGTCTACACCGCCTGTGATAAGCGGGAATGTAACACCATTTGCCATCAGGAGATCATAATAGGAGAAATCCAGCATACTCAAGAGTGTTGTATACTGTCTGAACTCCTTACTCATAAAGGAGAAAACAGCAGACAGTGCAATGATAACCAGCAAAACAATAAATCTCTGATCACTTAAAATACTTTTTTTCTTCTTAGTCATGACTTTCCTCCTTAATCGATATTCCGCGTAGCCTTATTCATGATGTGTTCCTGAGTAGCCTCTGAGATATCAATACCTCCGGTAACTCTTCCCTCACACATTACGATAATACGGTCACTCATTCGGAGAACTTCCGTCATCTCAGAAGAGATCATGATAATAGATTTACCTTCTGCAGCCAGTCTGTTCATTAACTTGTAGATTTCATTCTTGGCACCAACATCGATACCTCTTGTCGGCTCATCGAAAATAAGGATATCGCTGTCTCGTGTCAGCCATTTAGCAATAACAACCTTCTGCTGGTTACCACCGGAAAGATTTACAACCAGCTGATCTGTGGTAGGTGTTTTTGTTGCAAGCTCTTTGACATACTTCTCTGTGACTTTTTTTTCTCTTTTGGACTTATTGATGAATAAACCATTGCAGAACTCTTCCATGGTTGCCAGCGTAGTATTCTCTGTTACAGATTTCTGTACGACACAACCATATCTTCTTCTGTCCTCTGACAGATAACCAATACCATATTTAACCGCATCCTGAGGACTGTTGATGGTAACCTCATGAAGCTGTCGTCTGATTTATCCATAATGGAAATCGTACCGCTCTGTTTCGGATCTGCTCCAAAAAGTGCTCGTGCAGTCTCGGTACGTCCTGCACCCATCAGTCCGGAGAATCCAAGGATCTCACCTTTACGAAGCTTGAAGCTTACATCCTGAACCATCTTACCTGCGTTCAGATGCTCAACCTTAAGAACTACAGGTGCATCTGGAGCAACCATGCTGTGTTCCTTCGGATCCTCGTAAATAACACGACCAACCATCATGTTGATGATGTCTTCTTTTGTACTGTCTTTTGTGATCAGGGTACCTACATATGTACCATCTCGCATGACTGTTACACGGTCTGTGATAACCTTAATCTCATCCATACGGTGTGAGATATATACGATTCCAAGACCTTTCTTACGAAGATCACTGGATAATCTCGAATAAGTCTGCAATCTCTTTCTCTGTCAGTGCTGCTGACGGCTCACCAAAAAGATAATAACCTCTGCTTTGTGGGAAATAGCTCTTTGCGATCTCACACATCTGCTGTTTTCCGACGGTAAGATTGTTCATCTTTTCTTTTGGATCAATTTCAATGTTCAGATCCTGGAACAGCTTTTTAGAATCTTCGATCATTTTCTTATCATCACACGGATTCCTTTTTTCGGTTCACGTCCGATAAAGATGTTCTGTGCAACAGTAAGGTCTCCGACCATGTTTAATTCCTGATGTACGATTACAACTCCGGCATCCTGAGCTTCACGGGTATTGTGAAATTCTGTTTCTTTTGCCTTTATATGTAATTGTTCCTGAATCCTTCTGATAAATACCGGTAAGAACTTTCATCAGAGTGGACTTTCCGGCACCGTTTTCTCCCATAAGAGCATGTACTTCACCGCGTTTTACTTCGAAATTAACGTGATCAGGGCATGAACTCCAGGAAAGGACTTATCAATATCCTTCATAGTTAAAATAACTTCACCCATTGTCATCATTCATCCTCCCTTATGATCAGTTCTTTCTGCGTCTTGCAAGTACGTCACTGAATACTGCGACGATAACAATGATACCTGTGATGATCATCTGCTGTCTTTTTACCAAGACCAAATGCCATGATTCCTTGCTGAAGAAGAGAGATGATAAATACACCAATGATTGTACCGCCGATGGATGCAAGTCCACCTGCCATGGATGTACCACCCATTACACATCCGGCGATTGCTTCGTTGTTGTACTGATCTCCATAACCAGGCTGTACTGTTGTATAAGTTGCTACGAAGAACATAGTGCCCGATTCCTACCAGAAATCCGCAGATCATATAAGCAAGCATTCTCCATTTTCTGGTGTTAACACCGGAAAGACGAACTGCCTCACTGTTGGATCCAAGGCAAAGGATATAACGGCCAGGCTTTGTATTATAAAGAACCAATCCGCAAATCACAGCCATTGCAAGGAAAATCACAAGACCAACCGGGAATCCGTTATAAGAAGTAATATTACGGAACCATCCGTTCACCGGATCAGAACTCTGTGGCCAGCTGACGGACTGTGTCTTTGTAAATACAGATGCAATACCTTTTGCAATGTTCATAGATGCCATGGAAACGATAAATGGCGGAACTGACATATAAGATACCAGCCAGCCATTGAAGGTACCAAATGCAAGACCGATAAGTATACAAAGTACCATAGCAGCCGCAAGGGAACTCCATAAGATGTCATGCAGTAACCGGATACCAGTGCACAGCAGAACATTACAGGTCCGATGGAGAAATCGATTCCTCCTGTAGCGATTACGAATGTAACGCCAAGTGACAAAAAGCCCAGGAAGTATACATAGTTCAAGGTGGACTTGATACTGTCGCCAACCGGGAATTTACTTCCGAGTACTGCCTTGAAAAACTACGAACATGAGAACCAGAATACATACACAAGCAGGATTCTGTTCAGGCCGAGCTTTTTTCACAATTGGATTTTGTTTTAACTTTTCCAACTTTTCACCCTCCTTAAGTTTTTGCTGCCGTCCACTTTTTTCATAAGCTTTACGAACCTTATCTGTGAGCAGCAACGTTTTCGCACTCTCTGCGTTTTCTATATAATAACGTGAATCCTGCACAATTGTAATAGAATATTTTACAGTGTAAAAAAAAGGTTAAATATTTACGGTATGGCCATAAATATTTAACCTTTTACGGAAAATATGAACAGTTATACTATTTTAATCTGCCCCTAATACATTGAAAGGAAAAATCAACTTTTCGATTTCACTGGAATACATATTTTCCGGTGTTACCAGCTGGCAGCCGGAATTTACATTCTCATCATATGGTTTTCCTTTAAGCATGCGAACAGTCTCCATTACGCCCAGATATCCCATTTTAAAAGCTTTCTGGACCACAATTCCCTTTGCAAACACCTTTTTTCCATAAGCTGAACTGCTTCCTGGGAGCTGTCCACACCCACCACCTGAATTTCCCCCTCTTTTTCCGCACTTTTGTACCGCTCTTGCCGCGCCGACAGCAGAGTACTCATTCATGCCGGCAACCATCTCCAGATCCGGATACTTTTCTATGAGAGCCTCTGTAAGCTGAGATGCCTTATCAAACAGAGAATTGCAGTATACCACTTCCACCACATTCTTATTGTAATCTCCAAGCCCTTCCCGAAATCCCTGTTCTCTTTCTACAGCAGTAGATACGCCCTTTACATGACTGACAATGGCAATCCTGGAATTCTCATTCAGAAGAGTCCTTGCATATTCTCCAAGAAGCTTTCCGGCTTCCAGATTATCTGTAGCAACTGTCAGATCCTGAATATTGCTTTCTGTGTAGGAATCTATAAATGTGATCTTAATTCCTTTTTCCTTTGCTTCCTGCAAAAGCTCATCGGATGCATCAAAACTGGACGGAGAAAATAAAATAGCATCTGGATTCTCTTCAATGGCTCTCTGCCAGAAACTCATTCTGGCGCTCCACATCCTGCTCCTGCTCCGGTGCCAGAATGGTAAGGGAGGCTCCGCATTCCTGAGCCGCCATCCTTGTGCCGGAAATTAAGGAGGTCAGAAGTCATTGGTTCCGTCTTCAGTTTTGGGAATATAGATCAGGGACCATTTTTATTGTTGTTTTTCTGCCGGACATACAGCATCGCCCGGAAGCAAGACAGACCGTCAGTGCGATGCAAAACAGCAAAATCCATTGTTTACGCTTCTTCATCATGTTCCTCCTGCTCCATGGGAATTACCACTGTGACCGTAGTTCCTTTGCCCTTTCTCACTCTTATAGCGCAGACCATAATCCTTTCCATAGTACATGGAGAGCCTTCTCTGCACATTGTACACACCCCACTCCATTGGAACGGTAATTTACTTTATGCTTCTCAAAAATATGTTTTTAAGGTCTCCTCATCCATTCCTACGCCGTCATCGGAAACCTCAAGCACTGCCTCCTGACCTCTCTGGTATCCGGTTACCCGAAGTATTCCCTTTGTCTCCTTATATTTAAGGCCATGATAAATTGCATTTTCCACAATCGGCTGCAGTGTTAGCTTCACAATGTGGGTATTCATAATAGAAGGATCTACGTGAATCTCGAATTCCAGCTTATCCTTGTAGCGCATTTTCTGGATGGTCAGGTAGCTTTTTACATACTGGATTTCCTGGCCGATGAGGACCGTCTCATCTTCGTTGCTGATACTTTGCCGCAAAAGCCGTGCCAAAGAAGCGGTCATCAGTACTACATCTTCATATTTCTTCCCTTCCGCCATCCAGATAATGGAATCCAATGTGTTATACAAAAAATGAGGGTTTATCTGGGACTGAAGAGCTTTCAGCTCACTCTTTCGCTTCTGCTCCTGTTCATGTACGTTCTGTGCCATCAGGTCCTCGATCTTGTGTGTCATTACATTAAAGGATGTGGTCAGGCTGCCAATCTCATTCTTAGAAGGAATCACGACATCTGCTGCCTTAAAGTCTCCTTCCTGCACCTTCTCCATGGAATCACGAAGCTTCTGGATGGGAAGGGTAATGCTTCTGGCTACAAAGCTTGAAATCAGCATGGCAATGGCAATCAGCACAATTGCAGTCATGACGTAAATATTGTTGGCTTCCTGCTGCTCTTTAAAAGCTCTGCCATATTCATGCAGCCTACAACAGTCCAGCCTGTAATGTCAGAATGGGAAAAAGTATAAACCTTCTCATCATCCCCCTCGCCTGTGACCACGGTATCAGAATCCGCATTCATAACAATATCGATGTTCTCTGTCTGCAGCTCATTGTAAAGCTGCTGCTGGCTGGGATGATAAACAATGTTTCCGTCCTGATCCAGAATAAACACGTATCCCTTGTCACCAATGCTGTTCTGGTCACACAGCTCACTGATGGCGCTGTAATTCAAGTCAATAAATACCACACCGTCACTGTTCCCTGTGCCGTAGAAATTATGGACCTCTCGGCTTAAGGTGATCACCCACGGGCGCTGCCCCTTGATCACATGCTGCACATGGGAAGAAGTGAGATTATACTGATTGTAATTGTCCACTGCATTTGTGTACCATTCCTGTGTAGACAGATCCAGATCCGGGTTAATGGCCTGGTAGCCGCTGTTTATCAGCATAACCCCGTCTTTTTTGAACGATTCCAATATTGCAGATATCTCCGCGGCCCTTCAGAATGGTGCTGAACTGTTCCAGAAGACGTTTTTTGTGGCCTTCCTTTACTGCATCGTCTTCCCCTATTTTCTGATACAAAAGCTGGTAGGCATCCTGGCTCTTGGCAATAACAGAATCGATATTGTCCATGTAAGTAATGTAAGAATCAATGTTCTGGTTCAGCTGTTTGATAATGGTCTGGGTGTAGATTGCGGAATTCTCATAAATCGCAGAATTGGTGTATCTTACGGAAACAAAAGTAGCCACGATCACGGCACAAAGAACCAGAACAGAGACTGCTGCAAATATGGTGCTCTGAATACTCTTGAATCCTATGGCGAAGTTTGTATTTCTGTTCTTTTTATTCATGGGTCTCTCCCTGCTTACTCAATCGTCTCCCAGTTCTTGTCTGACTGAAAACTGTCCTGAAGCTTCTTCGAGACGTGAATCTGTTCATCTGCAGTAATCAAAATCACATCAAATTCATCCTGGTGCTGCTCCCAGAACTGAACCGCCTTATCATAGCCCATAATATAAAAGGGCTGTAGAAAGTCCGTCTGCAAGCGTTCCATCCGGGGACACAATAGTCACGGATAAAAGATCGTTCTCTACCGGATATCCAGTCCTCGGATCTATAATATGGATGTAGGTCCTGCCATCTTCCTCAAAATACCGCTCATAGCCGCCGGAGGTTACAACCGCTTCATTCTGCACCTGAAGAACCCCTGCATAATCCTGCTGGCTGCCCTTGGGATCACGGATTCCCACTCTCCAGCTGCTGCCATCTGGCTTCGTCCCTATAGCCTGGATATTTCCGCCCAGGGACACCATCGCAGAAGAAACTCCATATCCCTGAAAAAAATTTCGGTCAGTTTTTCTCCTGTATAGCCCTTGGCAATTCCTCCAAGATCAATCTGCTGGCCTTCTCCAAGAGTTACGGTATTGCCGCTTATTTCTACCGTTCCTCCATCCACATCAGGAAGAAGGTTCTCAATCTCTTCCCCGGATGGAACATGATACTCCCCAGTAGGAAAGCCCCAAAGCTCCATGAGAGGATAAATCGTATCGTCAAAAAGGCCGTCTGTCTCCTGGAAGATTTCTTTCCCGCGCTGGATAATCTCTGCCAGATCATCTGAAACCTCAAGACTGCCCCGCTGATTCAGGGCATATACCTGGCTTTTCTTCATTTTGTGCTGATAAAAGTGCATCCAGTCTCTGCACTTCCTTTGCTGCCTTTTCTACTGCCTGCTGACCGCCCCCTGCCATATGCGGTAAACTCCATATAAGTGTCCATGGCAAACAGCTGTTTCTGGTATTTTTTCATTTTTGCTGTAATTCTGATACAAGCCTGCCGCTGCGATCAGTGTACATACGCACACGCCAGCTATCATCACCAAACGTTTTTTCATACAGATCTTTTTTCCCTTGCATATTCTGTCGGTGTCTTGCCTGTCATTTTCTTAAAAGGAAATACTGAAATAATGAGGGTCGGAAAATCCTACCATCTCTGCAATCTCATAGTTCTTCAAGGTTGTCTGCTCCAGAAGCTCCTTGGTCTTCTCCATTCGGATGCGGCTGAGAAATTCCAGGAACGTTCCGCCTGTGGCTTCCTTTAAAAATAGTACTGAAATAGCTGGTACTGATGTTCAGGTAGGAACAGATATCATTCAGGCTTAATTCCTGTTCCATATAATGTGCGCGGATGTATTCCATTGCAAGCACGGCCTGCTTCTGTCCGCTGGAGCTGTTCATGGAGGAACATCTCTCAAATACTTCATGCACATAATTCTCGGCCAGTAAAAAAAGCCTCATCAAAAGGTCTTCTGTTCGGTCACCTTGCCCATCAACAGCTCTCTTTTTGTGAAACAGGTCTTCACCGCCAGAGGTCACAGACTCCCAGCAGCTTCCCGCATGACGCAGGATCATCTGAAGGCACACACATGCCTGGCTTTTTTGTCTGCTCTTGCATTTTTAATTTTTTCTTTCATGTCAGACAGGGCATGGTTTACTGCCTGAAGATTCCCATTTCGGATTCCATTTGTCATTTCATTTAATGACTGCTGTAGGGAAAGGCTTCTTTCCTCTTTTTGTTCTTCTGTGTCAATCAGAAGATTACCGCCTAACAGGTAACGGAGTCCAATTGCATTCTCTGCCTGCTCGTGGGAATGGATCAGCTCTTCTGGATTTTTAACCCAGCCTCCAATTCCGGCAGAAACCTCGATTCCAATTACTTCTTTTTACTTTATTCTGAATTTCTTCACAGATTTCATGGGTTTCCTGGGAAAATCCCCTGCAATGATCTCCCATAAAGAGAATGCACACCCGGTTATTGCCTTCCTGATATGCAATTCCAGCTCCTCTTCCGGTTACGATTTCATCTGCCACATTAAACAGAACAAATGCCATCAGGGCACTTTCCTGCCGTTTCTCCATATCAATCTCATGAATCTCAGAAAACAGATCCATATCAAATACAGCTACCCGGTAGGAGGAGCTGTCCATGTAAATCCCCATCTTTGCCAGTTCATCCAGGCTTTTCTGAACATCTCTGGTACAGCCAACCAGTGCCTCAATGGCTTTGGAGCGGATCACGAGGGCATTCTTATGGTAGTCCTGAGAGGTTTTGGTCAGAGATTCTAATTTTCTCCTTCTCTTTGCGTTGCTGGTCAACCTTCTCCTTCATTTTACCGATGACTTTGAAGCTCCATGGCGGTAACCGGCTTGAGCATATATTCACTTACATTATACTGGATTGCCTTCTTGGCATACTCAAATTCCCCGAAACCGCTGAAGATCACAATCACAATTTCCGGATAATTATCGTGGAGAAAATGACTTAATTCCATGCCATCCATATATGGCATGAGAATATCGGTAAGAACAATATCCACCGGATGAGTCTTCACAAAATCAGCGGCCTGCTTCCCGTTCTCGCAGTCCCCCACCAGTTCGCAATCCATGGATTTCCAATCAATATTCTCCTTAATCGCATCTCGTACCAGGATTTCATCATCAACAAGTAAAATTCGATACATAGTTTTTGCTTTCCCTTTCTGTCTGTTATTCGTATGTATCTGATCGGCTCCCCCCGGTGCCGGTCTGTACCATATTTCCTCAAAACATTTACCAAATATCATATTATCACATGCCATATCATTATGCAAACCAAACAACTAAGAGTATGTGAAATTCACAGAAAACCCGAGAATTAAGTTTGCGTAGCAAGCGCTGCTTCTTGCGCATTACACAAAAAAGATTTGTCTTTCCTGGCATCGAGAAACGTGCTATTGGGCAGCAAAAGCTGCAAAGTTGTCCCTTGCTTCAAGGACTTTGCAGCTTTTTTGTATGAAATCTTATTGTTTTCCTAGAGTGTGTTTGAAAAAGGCTTTCTGCAAGATGTGCGTTATTTCACAATAACGCCGTCCTCATCCCACAGGTCGTGCCAGTCTTTGGCGCCTTCCCACAGGAATACATGACCCTTGATCAGACGGTTGTTCTTATCTAAGGAACGGATTGTCTCCATCTCCGCATCTGTCAGCGGATCTTCTGTTACGCACTTCAGGTTCATAGTGTAGTTCTTCTCCTTCAAAGAGAACGGAATCGGAGAAATGCCTCTCTGTACTGCCCATTTGATGCAGATTACTGCCGGATGAACGCCATGTGCCTCAGCAATTGCCTTCAGTTCTGGCAGCTCAATATCTGCAATATCCTCTGGCATCTTGTCACGCTCCGGACGCTCTGGGGAACCGATTGGACAGAATCCAACTACTTCAATGCCCTGTTTCTGGCAGTACTCAAACAGCTCTGGCTGCTGGAAGCATGGATGCAGCTCCATCTCAATTGCGGCTGGCTTAATTCTGCAAAGAGGAAGAACTGCCTCAAGCTTCGGAATGGTCATATTAGACATACCAATGTGCTTGGTCAGGCCCATGTCTACCAGACGCTCCATCTGACGCCAGGTCTTCATGAAACGCTCTACTGTAAATGGCTTGGAATCAGGGTTTCTGGAATCCACATCGCAGTGAGGTGCATGGTAGTTCGGGAATGGCCAGTGAACATAGTACATATCCAGATAATCCAGCTTCAGGTCCTTCAGTGTCTTAGCGCAGGCAATCAGTACATCTCCATCACCATGCATGTCATTCCATACCTTGGATGCGATGAACAGATCTTCTCTTTTTACAACACCTTCTGCAAACGCGTCAGCAAAAACCTGTCCGATCATATCCTCGTTGCCATAGCAGGCAGCGCAGTCAAAGGAACGGTAACCTACACGGATTGCGCCAGCCACTGCTGCGGAAACAGCATCTGCATCTGCATGGTCACTTCCAAATGTTCCCATTCCTACTGCTGGCAACTTCGCGCCAGTATAAAGTGTTCTCTGCGGAACAATTGCCGGATCGATCATTGTCATCTTTTTATCCTCCTTAACATTTCGCACATTTTTTATATTTATTATTACAGTCTGGTAATCTCAATCTGAGGCAGCAGCTTCTCCATATCTTCCATTACGAAAAATCCGGTCTCTTCTCTCATGGCTGCTGCCGCGGAGATTGCGCTTGCAAGACGCAGAGTCTCCTCTAACGGGAGTCTCTTGGACAAACCAAGGGCAAAGCCTGCGATCATGGAATCGCCGCATCCCTACTGTATTCACTGCATCTATTTTTCGGAACACGGGCACGGAAAATTCCATCATCTCCCACTGCAAGGGATCCGTCTGCACCAAGGGAAACAGCCACGATCTTCACGCCTCTCGTGGATTGCCCTGGCAGCTTCGATAATCTCGGAAATATCATCACAGCGTTTGCCTGTAAGCATACGGATTTCATCAATATTTGGCTTAATCATGGTAGGAATAGCCTCAATTCCCATCTCAAGAAGCTTGCCGCTGGTGTCCAGGATCACTGGAATTCCAGCATCCTTCACAATTTTACAAGGCGCTGATATGCAGTTCCGTCCAGTCCCTTGGGAACACTTCCCGACATGGCTACTACCTTGGCTTCCTGAACCAGCTGGCGAAACTTCGCCTCAAAACCAGCGAAATCCTCCTCTGTCAAAGTGAATCCAGGTTCCAGGAATTCGGTCTGTACATGATTCACCTCATCCCAGATGTTGATGCAGGATCTGCTCTCAGCATCCACATGGTAAAAAAGCACTCCTGATTCCAAAAGGCTTCAGTGCATCCTCAATATAGGCACCAGCGTGGCCCCCGCAAATCCGGTAGCCACTACCTCTGCTCCATAGATGGAAGCTGGCTTGGAAACATTCAGTCCCTTGCCGCCCGGTACATAGGTGCACTCTTTCACACGATTTACCTCGCCGGTGCGAAAGCCCCTCTACTACATAGCGCTTATCAATTGCAGCATTTAATGTTACTGTCAGTATCATATGCTCAGTCCTCGTTCATCAGAAGAATCTTGCCTTTTACAAGACCTGGTGTCTTATAAAGCTGGAAGGCTTCCTGTGCCTGGCTCATAGGCATCTTGCGATAGATAAATCCCGGGTCAAATTTCAACTGTCCGGTTGCAAAATAGTGTGCGGTAAGATCCCACTCCTTGCCCGGGAATGGAGAACTGTAGGACATCCAGGAACCGGTCAGCTTGAATTCCTTGCGGTTCATGTTCTCCCACTGTTTCGGTGTGAAAGTAAGGTTCTCATGAGGAGTACCGATAAAGCATACATGGGCTTTGTTTGCAGCAAGCTCAAATGCCATGTGCATGGTCGGAACCTGTCCTGCTGTCTCAAATACGTAACCATAGCCCTTACCGCCAGTAATTGCCATAGCCTCTTCCATATAGTTCTCTTTGGTGGTATCGATTACAGCGTCTGCACCCATACGTTTCGCAAGGTCAAGACGCTCCTGGCTGATATCAAACACTACAACCTTCTTGGAACCGAAAATCTTCGCCCACTGCAGGGTGAAGATGCCGATGGTGCCGCATCCTAAAATTGCCACACACTGTCCGCCCTGATAATCATTCTGAAGAAGTCCGTGAAGGGCAACAGTAGAAGGCTCAAACATAGCTCCCTGCTCATAGGAAATAGATGGATCAAATGGAATGGCATTCTGCTCTGGAATTACTACATAATCCGCATTGCTTCCCTGCTGTCTGGAGCCGATGAAGCTGTAATGTTTACAGAGGGAGTAATTACCTTTCTGGCAGTCATCACATTTCATACATGGAAGAAGCGGTGCACCGGATACACGGTCTCCGACTTTTACTTTGGTAACGCCCTCTCCAACCTCTACAACGTCTCCTGAGAATTCATGTCCCAGAACGATAGGATAGAAATGAACGCCGTGATTCAGTACACGCGGCACATCGGATCCGCAGATACCGGAAGCTTTTACTTTAATTTTTGACCCAGCCTGGCTTTGCCTGTGGCTCTTCCACTTCCTGATACTGAACATCCTCATTTGCAACTACAGCTGCTGCTTTCATCTTAAAATACCTCCTTACTGCCGCACCATCATATGTTTCAGAGAGTCATAAAGTTCTCTGTATGTACGGTATGCCTTGTCATAAACTTCTTTCCTGGAAGGATCCGGCTGGTGACGTCTTGTCTCCTTGACCGTCAGGGAAACCGCTTCCTCATAATCTTTATAAAATCCAACACCTACTCCTGCAAGAATCGCAGCCCCTAAAGTAGACGCGGTGTCAGAAGCAGGCACTACTACATCCTTGCCTGTTATATCTGCCTTAATCTGGGTCCAGAGAAGGGAATTGGCAGATCCGCCCATTGCACGGAGCACCTTCACTTGAGCCCCAGCCTTCTCTGCCACTTCCAGATTGTGACGAAGGGAAAAATGCAACGCCCTCCATACAGGCCCTTACCATATGTCCCTTGGTCTTGGAAAAATCAAGGCCATAGAAAACACCCTTGGCATATGGGTTCCAGATTGGGGAACGCTCTCCGGACATATAAGGAAGGAATACCACACCTTCACTTCCGGCTGGTACTTCCTGTGCAATCTGGTTGAGCTGGTCAAGGGAAGACTTGCCTGTCTCTTCCTTGCGGCTTCTCTCAAAATCTGCGAACTCCCTGCTCGAACCAGCGCATAACCCCGCCGCCTCCGGTGGTGCCTCCCTGAAGGAGCCACTTTCCCGGCACTACATGAAATCCCAGGATCAGGCTTGGGTCTGCCTTGTAGGTATCCGTGCAGATACTCATGCCGCCTGCCTGTCCGCCCTGCTCCTGTGTCTCACCAGGATGGATCACGCCAGCTCCAAGTGTACCGCACGCTGCATCAAGACCGCCGGCTACTATCGGAGTGCCTGCTGCAAGTCCGCACTGGGCTGCTGCCTTCTCATTTACCGTTCCTACTACCTGATCGCAGGGAACGATTTCCGGAAGAAATTCCATTGGAATTCCCAGCTTCTCACACATCTGCGCATCCCATGTACCAGTGCGCATATCAAAACAATGCAGTCCGTATCCCTGGGAAAGATCCTGTGTCACTGCACCGGTCAGCCTGTAGGCAATAAAGCTGTTGGACTGAAGAATCTTGTAGATTCTGCTGTATACTTCAGGCATGTTCTCCTTATACCACAGAATCTTCGCTGTAGCATAGGAAGGCTGAAGGGAATTACCAGCAACTTCAAAAAATATTCTCGCTGCCAATTTCATTATTGAGTCTGTCACAAATCTCCTGTGCCCGGGTGTCCATCCAGATTGGTGTATCTGTCAGCACATTTCCATCCTTGTCAATGGCAATGGCAGACCAGCTCTGGCCGTCGATTCCCACTCCTGCAATCTGCTCCGGGGAAATTTCTCCTTTGCTTAAGCATTCCTTTATGGCACCGCACACAGCCTCCCACCATTCCTCCGGATTCTGCTGAACCCATCCCTCCCTGGGATAATACACAGGATAGTCTCCATTTGCGTAAGCCATTACCTGTCCGTTTCTGTCAAACACAGCCACCTTACAGGCACTGGTTCCAATATCAATTCCTAATAAATAGTTCTTGCTCATCCTTGTCTCCTTATGGATTTCCCCATAAAAATATCGGTCTGAAGCTTCCGCACCACTGGCTCCTGAAGGTCTTCCTTTCCCTCAAGGCGTGCCAGCATCAGCTGGGCCGTCTCGCGGGCAATCTTCTCTGTGGGCTGGGATACAATGGTAAGTGCCGGGCGACAGGCCTGGGCAAAAGGAAGATTGTCAAAGCCCACCATGGAAATCTCCTCTGGCAGGGATACTCCCATCTCATTCAATCCGATCACAGCTCCCATAGTCATCTCGTAATTAGTGACAAAAACTGCGGTCATATCCGGATTCTCCTTCACCAGGGCTTCCACAGCCTGAACGCCGCCCTGAATGGTGTAATCCCCGTGACAGATCAGCTTCTCATCAACAGGAATGCCGTGCTTCTTCAGTGCCTTGATATATCCAAGCATACGCTGTCTGGCAGTATAGATCTCATCCGGACCGCCGATCAGCCCAATCTTATGATGCTCCTGCTCCACCAGCATGGTAACTGCCTTCTCAGCAGCCATCTCATTATCTACCAGCACACAGTCACAGGAAAGTCCCTGGATCATACGGTCAATAAGCACGATGGGCTTCCCAGTTCTCTGAAACTCTTTCAGATGGGAACCTGTCATATCCACAGGCATATTGATGATTCCGTCCACGCGCTTCCTGGTAAGAAAGTCCACAGCTTCCCTCTCCAGGTTCTTATCGGTCCTGCAGTCACAGACAATGGCTGCATATCCATGACTGCGCAGAATATCCTCCATGCCGCTGATGATCTCGGCGCAGAATACGTTATTCAGCTCCGGGATCACCACCCCCACTGTCTTCGTGGCATTAGTCTTCAGTCCGCGGGCAACCTCATTCACTTCATAGTGTAATTCTTCGATGGCTTCTTCGATTTTGATGCGGTTCTTCTCCCTTACATTACCCCCGTTAAAATAAGAGGAGATCGTTGCCAAACCAAGACCTGTCCGTCTGGCAATGTCTTTCATCGTCGCTGCCATAGGGCTGCCTCTTATTCAGCTTTGCCGTCACAGCCGCAAACCTTCATACGGGCCATTACAAGCTCTTTCACAGCTGCAATTCCAGCCTTGCCGTATGCCTTCGGGTCAAATACCTTCTCATCTTCCAGTGTCTCTTTTACTGCTTTGGAGTATGCTGCACGAAGCTCTGTTGCAAAGTTCACCTTGCAGATTCCTCTCTTGACACAATCCATTACGTCCTCATCGCTAAGTCCGGAAGCACCATGAAGAACTAACGGAATATCTACGACCTTACGGATCTCGCTTAAGCGCTCTTTGTCAAGAACCGGTGTTCACATAGAAGCCATGTGCGGTTCCGATGGCAACTGCCAGAGAAGTAACACCTGTGCGCTCTACGAATTCTTTTGCTTCCTGCGGATCTGTATTGGTATCTGCTACAGCAACCAGATCGTCTTCCTTACCGCCAACCTTGCCAAGCTCTGCCTCGCATGGAATTCCCATGGATGCTGCAACATCAGCAACCTTCTTGCTCACCTCGATGTTGCCCTCAAAATCCAGCTTGGAACCATCGATCATAACAGAAGTATAGCCTGCATGCATTGCCTGCATAGCAAGTTCAAAGCTACTGCCGTGATCCAGATGCAGGCATACAGGAACGGAAGCCTTGGCAGCTTCTGCTGCAACGATTGCCTGATAGGTCTCCAAAGTTCCGTACTTGATGGTAGACGGGGTAGTCTGAATCATAACCGGCGCTTTCAGTTCCTCCGCAGCCTGGATGATTGCTTTCACCATCTCCATATTCTCCGCATTAAATGCACCTACTGCATAACCGCCTTGCTGAGCCTTCAGTAACATTTCTTTAGATGTAACAAGTGGCATATTTTCCTCCTTCTGCCTGTGCCGGACAGGCTGTAAGCTTTCGTTTTTTCAGAAACCGAAACGTTTCCGTTTGAGTTCATAATAACTTTTTTTGCCAGTTCCTGTCAACTGTAAATATTTCATCTTTTTTTCCGTAAAATTTTAACTTGAAATGTTGTTTAAATACGGGTAATTTATAGAGTAGAATACTTTCGGAACCGAAGTATGTTTCAGGCAGATTTCGGTTCTCCGAGAAAGAACGAAGGGAGATTAAATTATGTTAAAAGGAATTCCGGAAATACTTTCACCACAGCTTTTAAAGGTATTATGTGAAATGGGCCACAGTGACCGTCTTGTAATCGCAGACGGCAACTTCCCGGTTGAATCCATGGGCAAGAATGCAGTTGTTGTACGCTGTGACGGACATGGCGTTCCAGAGCTTCTGGATGCGATCCTGACTGTTATCCCGCTTGATTCTTATGTAGAGAAGCCGGTAACATTAATGGAAGTTATGCCTGGTGATCCAGTTAAGACCCCGATCTGGGATACCTATAAGGAAATTGTTTCCAAGCATGACGACCGCGGTGCAGACGCTGTTGGAAATATTGAGCGCTTTTGCATTCTACGAAGAAGCCAAGAAAGCATACTGCATCATCGCTACAGGTGAGAAGGCAGTTTACGCAAATGTTATGCTGCAGAAGGGTGTTGTCATCAACCGTTGTGCATAGATACTGGAATACGAAGCATTGAGCACATTGTGATCAGGTCAGCTCCGATGTGTCCATAGCTGATGGCGCCGTGGTTGGCTCCCCAGTTGTTCATTACATCATAAGCTGTCTTGAATGCTCCCTCTTTACCATCACATCTTGGAGTAAACCATGTACATGGCCATGTGTAGTCTGTACGTTTCCAAAGCTTATCAGATACTTCTTCCGGAAGTTCAAGTGTCCATCCTTCTGCAATCTGAAGAACCGGTCCAAGTCCTTTTACAAGGTTCAGACGGATCATAGTTGCAGGCATCTGAGCACGTGTCTCATAACGGCTGGAGTATCGGCCTCCACGGAAGTATCCGTTGTCGGCCATACACCACTCTGTGTTGGCCATGATTGCTTTCTGGTCTGCCTCTGTAACATCCCACCACTGTTTCATAACGCCGTTACCATTCTCGTCTTTAGCAACACCTGATGCATCAAGACAAGCTGCTCCGAGTTGATCAGGTGAAGGAATCCGCCAGCTTCTTTAGCTACACCTTCAAAGGTCATATCCTGTAGCTTTCTTAACAGCTTCCGGGCTCCAGTATGTACGAACATCAGCGAAGATCTGAGCACGTCCATGGCTCACGAGCTCCGTTCCAGTCGAAAGATGTATTCAGAACTGCCTCTGCGAAGTCTCCGTTCGGATAGAAGTCTGTCCACTGTCTCTGTCCCTGGAATCCAGCTGCCGGAGCGTTATGTCCGATTGCTTCCTCTGAGAACTTCTCATCAAGGTTCTTATTTCCATTCATAAGGTCTTTGATGATAACTGCCATCTTAA
>VOFC01003902.1_pt1 | contig 61498 bp, 75 predicted proteins | sample 5384161 | NCBI WGS metagenome assembly VOFC01 (sample SAMN12384722, study PRJNA508395) | human gut metagenome | isolation source: healthy gut B | host: Homo sapiens
GCTGAAGGAGAACTTCATCGGGGTGGACATGCTCACCCTGTCGGCCACCCCCATTCCCCGCACCCTGAACATGGCCATGAGCGGCATCCGGGATATGTCCACCATTGAGGAGCCGCCCACCGAGCGCCAGCCGGTGGAGACGTTCGTGCTGGAATACAACGACGTCATCCTTGCCGAAGCCATGAAGAAGGAGCTGGCCCGGGGCGGCCCACGGCAAGATGACCGAGGAAGAGCTGAACCCCGTGTGGCAGCAGCTGCTGGACGGCGAGATCGACGTGCTGGTATGCACCACCCTCATCGAAACCGGCGTGGACGTGCGCAACTGCAACACCCTCATCATCGAGGACGCCTGACGGATGGGTCTGGCGCAGCTGTACCAGATCCGTGGGCGGGTGGGGGCCGCTCTGGCCGCAAGGCCTACGCCTACTTCACCTTCCGCCGGGACAAGACCCTGACCGATATCGCCCAGAAGCGGCTTTCCGCCATCCGGGAGTTTACCGCTTTCGGCTCCGGCTTCCGCATCGCCATGCGGGATCTGCAGATCCGGGGCGCGGGCAGCCTGCTGGGGCACAGCCAGCACGGCCACATGGAAGCCGTGGGCTACGACCCTCTACGTCAAAATGCTGGGACAGGCCATCGCCCGGGCGCGGGGCGAGCCGGTCCAGCGGGACAAGAGCGATTGTCTTGTGGACCTGCGGGTGGACGCCTACATCCCGGAAAAGTATATCCCGGACGGCGCGGGGCGCATCGAAGCTTACAAGCGCATTGCCGCCATCCAGACCCCCGAGGACGCGGGCGATGTGCTGGATGAGCTGATCGACCGGTACGGCGACCCGCCGCCCTCGGTGAGCGACCTGGTGAACGTCGCTGGTGCGGGTGCAGGCCGCCGCTGTGGGCGTGACCGAAGTGACCCAGAAAAAGGACACCCTCACCCTGCAGCTGGAAAGTCTGGAGCTGCCCATGATCCGGGGCCTGCTGGTGGCCTTCAATGGCCGCGTCACCGCCGGTGCAGGCAACCGGCCCTATCTCTCGGTCACGCTTCAGCCCGACGAAAAGCCGCTGGAGCTGCTGCAAAGCATCCTCAAGGCGATGGCAGAGATCCTTGCCTCCGCCGAGCAAAAATAAACATCATAGGAGCATTACCATGAAAAAGAAACTTCTCGCGCTGATCTGCGCACTTGCACTGGTGTTCAGCCTTGTGAGCTGCACCATTTCCGCCCCGGACACCGTGGGCAGCATCGGTGATTTTGAGATCACCTCCGGCATGTATCTGCTGGCACAGTACGGTGCTTACCAGCAGGCCGCCCAGCTTGCCGGCACCGATCAGGACACCACCGACGTAAAAGCCTTCCTGAAAGAGACCATCACCACCGACTCTGACAGCGGCGAGACCGCAGTTGTGAGCGACTACGTGGCCCAGAAAACGCAGGAAACACTGGAAACGCTGGCCGCTGTGGATGCCCGCTTCAAGGCGCTGGGCGGTGAGCTGACTGCAGAGCAGCTTTCCACTGCCGACCGTTATGCCCAGCAGATGATGGACCAGTACGGCGACACCTACACCGCCAACGGCATTGGTCTGGAGACCGTCAAGGCATATGAACGTCTGCAGGTGGAGCACACCGCCCTGCTGGATATGGTCTACGGCCCGGACGGCGAGACCCCGGTGGAGGACGACGAGCTGACCAGCCATCTGGACGACAGCATGTATGAGATCTGCTACATCAGCATCCCGCTGTACAATACCAGCACCTACGCCTTTGCGGACGATGACCAGAAGGCCGAGATGCTCAAGCTGGCACAGGCCGCTGCCGACAGCGTCAATGCTGCAGGCGGCGAGACGGTCTCGGATCAGGTGAGTGCCCTGCATGAGGCCGCACAGAATGCCCTGCCGGACATCTACGCTGTGCTGGACGGCGAAACTTCCGACGACAGCGCCAGCGTCCAGACCGAGCTGCTGACCGAGAGCGATGTTGCTTCGGCCTTTACGCAGGATGGCGCAGCCGATGCTCTGCGCAGCCTTTCCTACGGCGAAGCCGCTGCCGTGCAGATCAACGGCTCCACCCTGCTCCTGCTGGTGCGTGTAGACCCGCTGAGCGTTTCCTCGCTGGACGACCTGCGCAGCCAGATCCTGAGCGATATGAAGGGCGGCGAGCTGGACGACGCACTGGCCGCAGGCGGTGCAGAGCTGGCACACGATCTGGACAGCTCTGCCATGAACAAACTGCCCGCCAAAAAGATCGTGAACAACAGCGCCAACAGCTGAGAGCTGCTGTAACATAAAACTCCCTCAGTCATCGCTGCGCGATGACTGAGGGAGTTTTTTCTTTCACCGCGTCACTTTTGCGAACGCTGCGGCAAGGGCAGCATTCACCGAGCGGACGGCATTGGCATCCGGCTTGATCTCGGCCCGGTCATAGGTAAACAGACCGTTCACCTCATCTTCCACATCCGTCAGCTGGGTGTACACCAGCGCCGAGAAAGGCCTTTTTTGAGCTGCGGCAGCACCGTGCCCAATTGCAGCTTTTTGCAGCGGGCGGTCAGGTCTGCGCGGCTCTTGGCCGTGCCGTAGCCGTAGGTTTTGCCCGGTGCTTCGTGCCCCGGCATGGGCCATGCAATACCGCCGTATTCACTCAGGGCCACGGTACGGTTTCCGGGCTTTACATGCAGCGGATAGAAATAGTTGTGGATGGAGCACACATCTCCGCCGCCCTGATCATACCAACCGCTGGCCTCGTCCACAAGGCGGGTATCGTCCAGCGTGCGGATGGCCTGCACTGCCCCGGCCGCATCAAACTGGCCCCAGCCTTCGTTGAAGGGCACCCAGCAGCCGATGCACGGATGGCAGCGCAGGGCTTCCACGGTGGCTTGCAGCTCTTTGCGGTATGTTTCCCGGCTGGATGCTTTTCCGCGGCTCAGCAGGCCCCAGAGCGGCTCTGCGTCGGGCAGGCGGCGCACAAGGGGCTGCAGCACATTGGTCAGGTAGGTGACGAACCACAGGTTGTATCTGCTGCCGCCGTTCACCATGTCCTGCCAGACCACAAGGCCGAGCCTGTCGCAGTGGTAGTACCAGCGCTGCGGCTCGATCTTGGCGTGCTTGCGCAGCAGATTGAAGCCCAGCGCTTTCACCTCGCTGAGCTCCCGCTCCACGGCTGCGTCCGGAGGGCGGCGTATACAGGCCCTCCGGCCAGTAGCCCTGGTCCAGCAGGCCGTTGAGCAGGATGGGCTTGTCGTTCAGGCAGAAGCGCAGCACGCCCCTGCGCGTCCGGTGCACAGCTCCACTTGCGCAGGGCAAAGTAACTGTGCACCGTGTCGAAGTCCTCCTCCCCTCCCTGCGTGGTGCCCACGGTCAGGTCATACAAAAACGGGGTATCCGGGCTCCACGGAAAGAAATGTTCCTCCGGGATGTTCAGCGTCACCTCGCCGTCCCGGTCCGCTTCGTCGCTGCCCCAGTCCTCGGCGATGGTCACGCCTCCGGCCCGCACCACGGCCCACAGGTTCACCGCCCCGCCGGGCATGGAAGTATGGGCCTTCACCGTCACGGTGCTCGTAGTCCGGGGTGACCGTCAGGTCGGTGATGTAAGTTGTCCGGCACCCGCTCGAGCCAGACGGTCTGCCAGATGCCGCTCTGGGCCGGGTAGAACATCCCGCCCGGGTTCAAAGTCTGCTTGCCTCTGGCCTGGGTGCCGGTCCCGGTGGGGTCCTGCACGGCCACCCAGAGCTGGTCGCGGCCGGTGCCGCTCAGGGCATCGGTGATATCCAGTGTAAAGGGCCAGTAGCCGCCCCGGTGGCCCCCCACCAGACGGCCGTTGACCTGCACGGCGCAGGCATAGTCCACCGCGCCGAAGTGAAGCAGCACCCGGCCGCCCGGTGACCGGAGGGCGGCGCAAAGCTGCGGTGATAATGGAGCCACTGGCCGGGCTGCAGGGTGCGGCCCACCCCGGAGGCTTTCGTCTCCGGGGAGTAGGGCACCAGAATGTCGCCGTCCCACTTTGCGGGCAGCCTCTGCCGCCGCGGTCATGGCGTATTGCCACAGGCCGTTCAGGTTCTCAGCTGTCCCGCCGCAGGGCCGGGCGGGATATTCGGGCAAGGGATGCTGCTGCATGGTCTCACCGCCTTTTCTGCCCCCATTGTAGCACGGGCGGCCCGGCTTGTATAGACGCAAAAAGCCCCCGCCGCCGGGGTTCCGGGGCAGGGGGCCGTGATGCAGCGCTTATGCCAGTTTTGCTTCCAGCCGGGTGCGGATGGCCTGGATGAATTCCTCGCTGTTCACCTGGGTGGGGGTGATGCCCTCCGCCAGACCGCAGAGGTCTTTGGTCATAATGCCGTCATTGAGGGTCTGCAGGCTGGCGGCCTCCAGCGCCTCGCCAAACCGGACCAGCGCGGGCAGGCTGTCCAGCTCGCCCCGCTTTTTCAGGGCACCGGACCAGGCGAAGATGGTCGCCATGGGGTTGGTGGAGGTATCCTCGCCCTTGAGATACTTGTAGTAGTGACGGGTGACGGTGCCGTGGGCGGCCTCGTACTCGTAGTTGCCATCGGGGCTGACGAGGACAGAGGTCATCATGGCGAGAGAACCGAAGGCAGTGGAGACCATATCGCTCATCACGTCGCCGTCGTAGTTCTTGCAGGCCCAGACAAATCCGCCCTCACTGCGGATGACACGGGCCACGATGTCATCGATCAGGCTGTAGAAATAGGTGATGCCTGCGGCCTCGAACTTTTCCCGGTACTCGGCATCGTACACCTCCTGGAAGATGTCCTTGAAGGTGTGGTCATACTTCTTGGAAATGGTGTCCTTGGCACCGAACCAGAGGTCCTGTTTGCTTTCCAGCGCGTAGTTGAAGCAGCTGCGGGCAAAGCTGTAGATGGAGGAATCCTTGTTGTACTGGCCCTGCAGGACACCGGCACACTCAAAGTTGTAGACCGTGGCGGTCTGCCGGGAGCCGTCGTCGCCGGTGTAGATCAGCTCCGCCCTGCCGGGGCCGGGGATGCGGAACTCGGTGCACTTGTAGACGTCGCCGTAGGCGTGGCGGGCAATGGTGATGGGCTTTGTCCAGTTCTTGACCACCGGTTTGATGCTGTCGATCATGATCGGCGCGCGGAACACGGTGCCGTCCAGCACGGCGCGGATGGTGCCGTTGGGGCTCTTCCACATTTGGTGGAGGTGGTATTCCTCCATGCGTTGGACATTGGGCGTGATGGTGGCACACTTGACTGCCACGCCATACTTTTTGTTGGCGAGAGCGGCATCCATGGTCACCTGATCCTGGGTGGCATCCCGGTTGGGCAGGCCCAGATCGTAGTACCCGGTCTTCAGATCCACAAAGGGCAGGATGAGCTCCTCCTTGATGATCTTCCAGAGCACACGGGTCATCTCGTCGCCATCCATCTCCACCAGCGGCGTGGTCATCTTGATCTTTTCCATAACAGTTTCCCTTTCCTCTGTTTCAAAAAATACTGTGACCCCCGGCGGCACTGCCAGATGCTCTGCCGGAAGGTCCGGCTTTTTATTGATACGCGGCCGCCAGCTTTTCCAGCGCGGGCAGGCTGCGCTTTACCTTTTCGGTGTCGATGCAGTAGGCAAGGCGGACATAGCCCGTTACGCCAAAGGTATCGCTGGGCACCAGCAGCAGGTCAAATTCCCGGGCCTTGCGGCAGAAAGGCGTTGGCATCCTCCTCCAGCGCCTTGGGGAAGAGATAGAAGGTGCCGCCGGGGCGCTCGACCTCAAAGCCCAGCGCTTTCAGCTTGCTGTAAAGCAGATCCATATTGGTCTCGTAAACGCTCAGGTCGCTGGTTAAATCCAGGCAGCGGCTCACGGCGCGCTGGATGATGCTGGGCGGGCAGTTGTGGCCGGTAAAGCGGGAGATCTGGCTCATCATGTCCACAAGGATGTCCTCCCCCTCGCACCCCGGGCGCACCGCCACATAGCCCAGGCGCTCACCGGGGAGGCTCAGGGTCTTGGAGAAGGAGAAGCAGGTCAGGGTGTGGGGATAGAACGCTGCCGGGGGGGGGCACAGCCCTGCCGTCAAAGGCGATATCCCGGTAGGGCTCGTCGCTGACAAGGAAGATGTTGTGGCCGTAGGCCCGGCTCTTCTCGGTCAGAATCGCCGCCATGCGGGTCAGGGTGTCGGCAGAGTAGACCACGCCGGTGGGGTTGTTGGGGGTGTTGATGAGCACACAGGTGACCTTTTCAGTCAGCATCTGCGCAAAAGGCATCCAGATTGGGCTGAAAAGTGGGTGCCTGCGGCGGCACTACCCTGAGATGGGCACCGGTGCCCTCCACATAGGGGCCGTACTCCGGGAAGTAGGGGGCAAAGGTCAGCACCTCGTCCCCGGGCCGGGTCACGGCGCGCACAGCGTGGGCAATGGCACCCGCCGCGCCCGTGGTGGGAAAGATATCCTTCTGCGCATAGGGCAGGCCGAAGGTCCTGTTCAGGTGGGCCGCCACGGCGGTGCGGAACTCCGGGTCGCCCTGGCTGGGGCAGTAGCCATGCAGGGCCACCGGGTCCTCCTGTGCCAGCAGCTCCTGCATGGCGGCGGTGAATCGCTCCGGGCAGGGCACGCTGGGGTTGCCCAGCGAGTAATCAAACACGTTCTCGTAGCCGATCTGGGCCGCGCGCTGCTTGCCGTACATAAAGGTCTCGCGGATGACGCTCTTGTGGGCCAGCATCCCGCGGTAAGTCTCGTTCAGCATAAGTTTCTTCCCCTCTAAAACACAAATTTACTTTTCGTGGGCAGCAGACGCATAGCTCTGCTCTACTTTCACCACACAGCTGTATTTCGGGTCCTGCTCATGGACGAACTGGCACATGGCGGCCAGCATCTCGTCCTTGTTCCCCGTATAGCCCGCCGGGAACTCCAGATCGAACAGGACATTCGTATGGGTATCACCCGGCACGATGCGCAGGTCGTGGATCGAAAGGCAGGGGTCGAGCTGGCGGGCCTTTTCCATCAGGCGGGTGCGCAGCACGCCCACCGCCGCATCGGTGGTGACGATGGGGTCATAGTGAATGGTCACCTGCAGGCCGTCCCGCTTTATAAAATCGTTCTCGATGTTGTCGATGACATCGTGGGCCTTGAGCGGGTCGGTCTCTGCCGGGAACTCGATGTGGAGGGAGGCGAACTGATGCCCCGGGCCGTAATCGTGCACCATGAGGTCGTGCATCCCCAGCACGCCGGGGTAGCCCATGACCGTCTGCTCAATGTGCTCCACCAGCTCCGGCGAGGGGCTTTCGCCCAGCAGGGGGCTGAGGGTGTCCATCATCAGCCCCCAGCCCGACCAGAGGATGAAGGCTGCCACGGCCACGCCCATGATGCCGTCCAGCCGGGCCCAGCCGGTCAGGCTGCACACCACGGTGGAAAGCAGGACGGCACCGGTGGTCAGCACATCATTGCGGCTGTCGGCGGCGGTGGCCATCAGGGTCTCGGAGCCGATGGTGCGGCCGATGGTGCGGTTGAAGCCGCTCATCCAGAGCTTGACGAGGATGGATGCGGCCAGCACACCCACGCTCAGCCAGCTGAACGCCACGGGGGTGGGGTGGAACACCTTGACCACCGACTCCTTGAGCAGGAAAAGCCGATGGCCAGGATCGTCACGCTGACCACCAGCCCGGCCAGATATTCATACCGGGCGTGGCCGTAGGGATGCTCGGCATCCGGGGCCTTGGCGGCCAGCCGGAAGCCGATGAGGCTGACCACGTTGGACGAAGCGTCCGAGAGGTTGTTCAAAGCATCCGCCATGATGGCGATGGAGCCGAACAGGGTGCCAGCCAGCAGCTTGCCCAGGCAGAGCAGCAGGTTGCAGGCCATGCCCACACCGCTGGCAAGGTTGCCGTAGGCCGTGCGGGTGGCGGGGTCCTGGGGATCATTGGGATGCCGGATGAACCGGCGGATCAGGAATTGCGTCATATCTATCTTTCATCTCCAGAGGTGCGTTCAAAAAATACGACTTAGGTATAGTATAGCACCCAGCTTTACCGTTGTGAAGCGTTCACCCATGAAACTGCGGCTTGTCAGGCGGCAGTTTTGTGAATTTGCTTCTTGTTGTAATCAAAAAAGAGCTGCCGCGCGCCCCTTTGCCAACACTTTGGTTGGCAGAGAGCGCCGCAGCAGCCCCTTTTACGGTTCCGTCAGGGGAACTCAGACATTCTTGGCAGAGGGCTTGCTCAGATCCACACCGCGGATGATCTTGCGCACGGGCAGGATGCTCTTGGCGTTCATGGACAGCTCGTCCACGCCCATCCGCAGGAAGGTCTCGGTGAGGGCGGTATCCGCGCCCAGCTCACCGCAGATGCCTACCCAGATGCCGTGGCGGTGGCCCGCCTCAATGGTCATCCGGATGGCCTTCAGCACAGCGGGGTGGTGGGGATCAAAGAAGGGCTCCAGCTTTGGCGTTCTGGCGGTCCAGCGCGCAGGTGTACTGGGTCAGGTCGTTGGTGCCGATGGAGAAGAAGTCGCACTCCTGGGCCAGATCGTCCGCCACCAGAACTGCGGCGGGGGTCTCGATCATGGTGCCCACCTCGATCTTGTCGCTGAACTTCTTGCCCTCGGCGGTCAGCTCCGCCTTGCACTCCTCCAGCACGGCCTTGGCATCCTGCAGCTCCCGCAGACTGGTGATCATGGGGAACATAATGCTCATGTTGCCGTAGGCAGAAGCGCGCAGCAGGGCCCGCAGCTGGGTCTTGAAGAAATCCCTGCGGGTCAGGCAGATGCGGATGGCGCGGTAGCCCAGCGCGGGGTTGTCCTCGTGGTCGAGCTTCATGTAGTCCACGGTCTTGTCCGCGCCGATATCACAGGTGCGCACGACCACCTTTTTTTGGGAGCCAGGCTTTCCAGCACCTGCTTGTAGGCCTCGAACTGGTATTCCTCGGTGGGGATAATCCGTGCAGTTCAGGTAGACGAATTCGGTGCGGAACAGGCCCACGCCACCCGCGTCATTCTGCTGGACCGCGCCCACATCGCTCATGCCGCCGATGTTGGCAAAGACCTGCACGGTCTTGCCGTCCAGCGTGGTGTTGGGCTTGCCCTTGAGCTCGGCCAGCAGGGCCAGCTTCTTCTGGTCCTCCTGCTGGCGCTTTTTCAGGCTCTCCAGCAGATCGGGAGTGGGGTCCACATACACGCAGGCGTTGTAGCCGTCCACCACAGCCATCTTGCCGTCCCAATCTTCCTGGATCTCCTTGCACTGGATCAGGGCGGGGATGTTCATGCTGCGGGCCAGAATGGCGGTGTGGCTGTTGGAGCTGCCCTCCCGGGTGATGAAGCCCAGCAGCAGGCTCTTGTCCATCCGCACCGTCTCCGAGGGTGCCAGGTCCTCCGCCACCAGAATGCTGGGCTCCGTGCCCTGCAGGGTGGCATTGTCCACGCCCTGCAGGATGTCCAGCATGGCCTGGGCAATGTCGATGACATCGGCGCTGCGGGCCTGTAAATACGGGGGTCGTCCATGGCGGCAAACACGGCGGCCTGGTTGTCGCCCGCTTTCTTGACGGCATACTCCGCACACATATGCTGGCCGTTGATGATCTCCTTGATGGCATCCACAAAATCATCGTCATCCAGCATCATGGCATGGATGTTGAACACCTCGGCAATGTCCTCGCCTGCCTCGGCCAGTGCCTTTTCATACAGGGCAGTCTGCTGGTCAATGGCCTTGGCCCGGGCCTCTTCAAAGCGTGCTTCCTCTGCCGCCGTGTCCGCGACCTGGGCGGTGGAAATCACGGTATCTTTTTTCTTGTAAATTTTCAGCTTGCCGATGGCAATGCCGTTCAGGATGCTTTTACCGGTTCCTACCTGCATCGTTGCCTCTCTCCTTTTTCGGTTTTAGTGCGAAAAAGCCCCCGCAGGGTCTCCCGCAAGGGCTTTTGTCCGCAGATTCAAAGATCAGACGTTCTCGCTCAGGAACTTCTGAATGGCCTCGGCAGCGGCGGCCTCATCATCGCCCTCCACCTTCACGGTCACGGTGTCGCCCTGCTTGACACCCATGCCCATCAGAGCCATCAGTTTGCGCAGGTCGCAGCTCTTGCCGTCCTTTTCCAGGGTAGCGGTGCTGGCAAAGCCCTTGGCCACCTTCACGAGCAGACCGGCCGGACGAGCGTGGATGCCGCATGCATCCTTAACAGTATACTGGAATTCCTTCATGATCATTTTCTCCTTACTTCATCCCGTTTCAGATCCGGACGGTCCTGCCACTCCGGACGCAGCCGATTTTGCTGCGGGATGCTACTATTATTATAAACCCGCTTCGTTATTTTTTCATCATTCCATATTGCTGATTTTTAGCCAGAAATTTTGGTGCTATTGAACAGAAGTTTTGCCCCCATTTTTCCACCGGATTCATTCAACAGGGTACCCCTCGGCATCCAGGGGCAGGTCGGTGTACTGCGCCTCCTCGGGCACCACGGAGTCCGGCTCCCCGCTTGTCTGCTGGCTCTGCCCGGCCGCGCCCAGCTCCTCATCATGGCGCTCTCCCCAGTCGCCGCTGTAATCCTCACCGGACACCTGCTGGGCATCCTGCTGCTCAGCCTGCGCCATTGCGGTCTGGGCATCCTTCAGGCCGATCACCGTGCCTGACGGCTTTTCCAGCAGGTAGGCCCCCACAGCCTTTTTTTTTGCGGTAGACCAGCAGCACACCGTAGCGGCTGGTCTCTCCGCTGCTGGCCGCCGGGATCAGGGCGGTCCATCTTTTCCACGGTTTTCCCTTTGTAGCGGATAAGATCCATTCCGCTTTGCTGCACCACCCCGTTGAAGGCCGAAAAGCTGTCGTCCCACTTGCGGGGGATCTTGACCTTATCCGCCGTAATGGACGCGCCGTCCACATCCAGCCCATAGCCCGTGAACCAGGTCTGGATGTCCTGCGCACTCTCGATCCGGTTCACCCCGGCCGCTGCCGTGGCCTCGCTCAGGCTGCGGCGGGCGTTCAGGCCGTCGCGGCGGATCTTGAGCAGCTCCTGGCGGCGCTCCTCCGTCAGGGGGCCGTTCTCAACAGCCTCCATGGCCTCCTCTTCGGCAGCCTTTTCCTCGTCATCCTCGCTGGACTTGGTGTTGCCGTCCTCGTCCAGATCCTCGGTATAGCTCCGGCTGTTCTCATCCTCCTCGAACGAGAAGCGGGCGCTGTTCTTTTTGATGTACTCAGGCGCGCCGTACTTCTGGCGGTCGGCCTGAAGGATGTGGGCAGCCTCGGCACCGGCGTGGATGCGCTTGCTCAGGTCCACTTCCTGCTCCGCGCTCAGCAGCGGGATCTGGCCGATCTGCTTGAGGTAGTTCTTCACAGGGTCATCCAGCAGCTCATCCATGGCAGCCTTCAGGTCTGCGGGGTTCTCCTCTGCCGGGTCGTCCTCATTTTCATCGCCCAGGCCCAGCTCATCGCTGTTTGCCTCGGCACTTTCCACCTCTGCCATGATGCCTTCCACATCCAGGCTGGTGTCACCGTCGGCCTCGTCATCCAGAATTTTGATGCCGCGCTCCTCCAGAAGCGTGTAAAGCGTTTCCACATCCATCCGGCACTGGGAAGCCAGTGTCTTGGCCTCGCCCGCCGTCAGGGTGCCTTCGCCCTTCGTCAACAGTTCCTTCAAAGTCATGCCCATTTCGCTCTCTCCTTTTCACCGCGGCGCTGGCTGCGCCGTAAGTGATATCGTATCATAAGTTTTGCCGCTGCGGGATGGTTCAAATCACCAGGCCGCCGTTCACACCGAACACCTGCCCGGTGATGTAACCGGCGCTTTCGCCTGCCAGGAACACCAGCAGCTGCGCCACCTCGTCCGCGCTGCCCAGGCGGCCCACGGGGGTCTCCTCGGCCAGCGCCGCCTTATCCTCGGCCGTAAAGGCCGCCATCATATCGGTGTCGATGACACCCGGGGCCACACAGTTCACGGTGATCCCGCTGGGCCCCTCCTCTTTGGCAAGGGCCTTGGTCAGGCCGATGAGGCCCGCCTTGGCAGCGGAGTAGTGCACCTCGCAGCTGCCGCCTGTCTGGCCCCACATGCTGCTCACGGTCAGGATGCGGCCCGCCTTGCGGCGGATCATGCCCGGCAGAGCCAGCTGGCACAGGTGGAACGCGCCGCTCAGGTTCACGTCCAGCATGTGCTGCCACTCCTCCGGGGTGATATCGGTGAACAGCTTCTGCTGGGCAATGCCCGCGTTGCTCACCAGCACATCCACATGACCCACGGCCTGCTCCACGGTGTGGAACGCCACCTCACAGCTGGCGCGGGAGGCCACGTCGCACTGGACCGCCAGCAGGCCCGGCAGCTCCTTTTCCAGCGCCGCCGCCGCTTCGGCGTGGGTGTGGTAGAGCACCGCCACCCGGTAGCCCGCCTGCCAGAACGCGCGGGCCGCCGCGGCTCCGATGCCCCGGTCGCCGCCCGAGATCAGCACGCAGCGCCCGTTGGCCGCAGGGACTGCCGGTTCCGGTACAGCCTCCACCGGCGGTTCCGTTTCGCGGCCGGTTCTGTTTCCGCGGCCGGTTCCGGCGCAGCTTCCTGCACCGGCTCCTGTTCCGGCTCAGGGGCCCGGGATGCCTCGTCCTCATCGCTCAGGTCAAAGGTCAATTCAAATTCATCATCGTACAAGAGTCAGCCCTCCTGCCGTTTGTTCTCTGCCTGCAAAAAATCCCGCAGGCAGGAAGGTCCCGCCCTCCACCGCACCCATGGGCTGCGCTCTGCTCCTCTTTCCGGTCAAGGCCGGTCCTGCGGCGAGTCCTCTGGTCTGTGCGAGTGGTTTCGACAAGTTACCATTAAATAATATAACACAATTCGACGAAAAAAGAAAGTGGGAACCGCCGTCTTTTCACGCAGTTCCCACTTTTTTTCACGTTCTCAGGGGGTCACGGGCGGTTTCCAGCGGGGCTTTGCGGCCCGCTGCTCCCGCAGCCGGAGGAAAAACGCCTGCAGCAGCGCCTGCGCTTCCTCCGCCCGCAGGCCGCGTTCCACCACCGGATGGTGGTTGAAGGGCAGGGCGAACAGGTCGGTCACGCTGCCGCAGCACCCGGCCTTGGTATCCGCCGCGCCGTACACCACCCGCCTGATCCGGCTGTTGATGATGCCGCCGCTGCACATGGGGCAGGGCTCCAGCGTAACGAACAACTCACACTGCCACAGCCGCCAGCCGCCCAGCTTTTTGCAGGCCGCGTCAATGGCCAGCAGCTCGGCGTGGTGGAGGGCGTTTTTCTCGGTCTCGCGGGTGTTGTGGGCGGCGGCGATGATCTCGCCGTTCCGGGCCACCACCGCGCCCACGGGCACTTCGCCCAGCGCGGCGGCCCGTGCGGCCTCCTCCAGCGCCGCGCCCATCAGCTCATAGTCGGTCATCCCATTCCCCTTTCTGCCAGCGCCCGGGCCAGCACCAGCCCATTGTTCAGGATATGCAGCACCACCCCGGGTGCAGGACTGTCGGTCTGCTCTGCGGCCCACCCGAAGATGAGCCCCATGCCCAGCGCGTAGCACTTTTCGGTCAGCGTTCCGTGCAGGGCCGCAAAGAGCACAGCCTGGCAGAGGTTTGCCGGGTGCTCCCCAGCGGCCGCAGCAGGCGCAGCAGCGCCCCCGGAACACCAGCTCCTCAGCCAGCGGCAGCACCAGCAGGCTGCGCAGCGTACCGGGCACGCCCTGCGGCAGCTCTGCCGCCCCGCCGGGTACCAGCACACACCAGACCGCCGCCAGCCCGGCCCAGGCCAGTGCCGCGATGCCTGCCGCCCGCAGGCGGCGGTTCCGCTCTGACATCTTCTCCGTCCCCTCTCCGTTTGGGGCCGCGCTGTTCCGCTGCTTCGGGCGCACAGCGCACCGCCCCGCAATGCCTGATGCCCATTGTATCATGTTCCGGCCCGTTTGTGCAAGAAAACGGAGCGGAATTGCGAAAATACGAAGAAATATTGATTCAAACAATTGACATTTCCCGTCGTCTCTGGTATATTCCTATACGACTTTTTGATTGATTTGGTCGGGTTATCCGTTCTTGGCCCCGTTGGAGGTATTACTATGATCCGCATTCTTACCGATTCCGCATCCGACATCCTGCCCGCTGAAGCCGAGCAGCTGGGCGTTACCGTCATCCCCCTGAACGTCACCCTGGAGGACGGCACCGTGCTCCGGGACGGCGTGGACATGACCCCCACCGTGTATTACGGCGTGATGGCCCGCTGCCACAAGCTGCCCACTACCAGCCAGCCCAGCCCCGAGCTGTTCCAGCGCTTCTTCCTTGAGGCGGCTGCCGCCGGGGACGAAGTGGTGGGCATCTTCCTCTCCCATGAGCTGTCCGGCACCTGCCAGTGCGCCCGGCTGGCCGCAGACATGGCCAATGTGGACAATGTCCTCTTTGTGGATTCCGAGAACGTCTGCCTGGGCGAAAGCCTGCTGGTGCGGCTGGCTGTTCAACTGCGGGATGCCGGAAAGACTGCCGGGCAGATCGCCGCCACCCTTGAGCACGCCAAGGAGCACCTGCATCTGTTGGCTGTCATCGACGACCTGAAGTATCTGCGCAAGGGCGGCCGCCTGCCCGCCGCCGTGGCCGTGGCCGGTGGGATGCTGGGCATCAAGCCCCTCATCACCATCAAGGAGGGCAAGGTCGTTATGGCGGGCAAGGCCCGGGGCCTGCCCGGCGCTTACGTTGCCCTGTTCAAGAAGATCGAGGAGCTGGGCGGCATCAACACCTGCACCGACGCGCTGGCCGGTTACACCCTCGCCCCCCGCGAGGTGCAGCCCATCCAGACCTACCTGCAGGAGAATCTGGGCCGGAACGAGGCCCTTGTGCGCCAGATCGGCTGTGTCATCGGCACCCACGCCGGCCCCGGCGCGTTCGGCCTGGCCTTCCTCGATGAGGGCTTCACCTTCTGATCTTACCCAATCAAAAAGAGGAACTGCTTTCCCGGCAGTTCCTCTTTTTTGTTGGTTCATTCGTGTCCGATCTTCGACCAGTCGATCTCTTCGGCATCTACAAAGCCGCTGTCCTTCGCTTCCTCCAGCTGCTTTGCTTCCTCTGTGGTCAGCTTGGTGAAATCCGGGTCCCATGCCAGTACCAGCTTTTTGATCAGCTCGTAGGCAAGGTTCTTGTCCGGGTCCGGCAGCATATCGATCATGTGTGCTACATTCATTGCAATTTCAGACATCCTGCCACCTCCTTATTTATAGATATCGCCACGATTCCCGATATCCAGCACCAATAGAATCTCCAGCGCGTTTTCCTCTCCATACCGGTAAAGCACGCGCCAGCTTCCGACCCGAAGCCGCATTGTTCCATCCTTCAGTCCCTGCATCACCTTGATATCACCTGCTGGCGGTTTCAGGGTCAGCCCCTCAATGCCTGCAACGATGCGAAGCACGGACCTTTTGTCCAGCTTATTCAGGAACTTCATGGCGTTCTTCGAGTAGCGGATCTTCATAACATCATCCTCAGCGCTCGTTTCTGGCCCTATTATAGTCCATTCTTCTGCAAACGTCAATTGTTTTTTGCCGAAGATCCGTTCATTACAGCACCGCGTCCGAGACGATCTTGCCCAGCAGGAGCACCAGCACCACAAGCATCATGGGGCGGATGAACTTTGCGCCCTTCTTGAGGGCGAAGTGGGAGCCCAGCAGGTTGCCCACAATGCCGCTGATGGCACAGGGGATACCGATGGAGAACACCACCAGCCCGCTGGAAAGATACGTCACCAGGCTGGCGTAGTTGCTGGCAAGGTTGAGCACCTTGGCGTTTCCGCCCGCCGTGCGCAGGTCAAAGCCCATCAGGGTGGTAAAGGCAATGATGGCAAAGGTGCCGGTGCCCGGGCCAAAGATGCCGTCGTACAGGCCGATGCCCAGCCCGATGGCAAGGGCCAGCACCGCCTTTTTGGCGTTCAGGGTGCCGTCGTCCCGGTTCTCGTCGGGCAGGTCCCGCCGCCAGAGGATGAGCACCGCCGCCACCGGCAGGATGATGAGCATCATAGTGCGCAGCACCTGATCGCTGAGCAGGAGCACGATGTGGGAGCCCAGTGCGCTGCCCACAAAGCTGCCCACAGCCGCCAGCAGGCCGACCCGGATGTTCATGGCTCCCTTCTGGAAGAACTGCGCCGTGGCAAAGGTGGTGCCGCAGGCCGCGCTGAATTTATTGGTGCCGTAGGTGTAATGCACCGGCAGGCCCGCAAACAGGTAGGCGGGCAGGCTGATCAGGCCGCCGCCGCCCGCCGCCGAGTCCACAAAGCCCGCAAACCCGGTCATCAGCATCAGAAACAGCAGCATTGGCAATGATAATGTAATTTCCATTCGTTCTACTTTCCTACTCTTTCGTTTACTTCAGATACAGCTTTCCCTCACAGGCCAGGATCTGATCCAGGATCATCCGGGAGACCCGGGCCCCATAGACCATGGCCGGGTGGTCGTTGTACTCAATGATGTCATGGAACTCCTTGTTCATCAGAACGATCACATACTCGCCGTAGGGGGTGTGGATGATGCCGCCGTCGTTGCGGCAGGCGTTCATGCTGCCGCTCTTGCTGGCCACCCAGATAAGCTCCGGCTCGCCGGTTTCCTCGCAGTCCAGATAGAACTGGGGGAAATCGTGGGTCAGCATGGTGTTGTAGTGCTGCTGGCGGAAAATGCCCAGCATGGCGGCGCTGGCTCCCTGCTGACCAGCGTGCCCTTTGCCACCTGCGCAAACAGGGCGGCGTAGTCCCGGGGCGTGGTGGTGCCCAGCTTGTCGTAGCGGTCAAAGTGGAGGGGTTGTGCAGAACGGTGTGCCCAAAGCCCAATTCCCGGATGCAGGCATTGATGGTGTCCAGCCCCAGGTAATCGATGATCATATTGGTGGCGATGTTGTCCGAGCAGATGATCATCATGGTGGCGGTGTCCTTCACCTTGAGCTTTGCCCCCACGCCCAAGGGCCCGGAGCATTCCGGAGCCGTCCACGAACTGGCTGGCCTCGTAGGTGATCTCCTCCTCCAGGTCAGCCTTGCCCCGGCTGGCCTGCAGATACAGCACCGCCAGAATGAACGCCTTGATGGTGGAGGCTGTCTCAAATTCCTCGTCGGCACCGATCTCCACCGTGCTGCCGCGCAGGTCATCCACAAAAACGCTCATCCTGCCCTGATAGGAATAGAGCTCGGCGGCAATGCGCTTTTCCAATGTCATATTCTGATCCATCTGGAATCCCTCAACTTTTCTATACTTTCCGTTATACTTTATCCTTACCGTTAAGACATTATTATCGTTGATATCGTTGTTTTCAATCGTTGCTAACTTTTCTTTTTCACCAACGTTATCAACGATTGCAACGAATGATTTTGATACTAACGGTGATTACAGGTTGTTTTCAAAGAAACGCTGTGCGTTGCGGAAGAAGATGGCTTCCACCTCATCCTCGGTGAAGCCCTCTTTCCGCAGGGCATCGGCCAGCAGGGGCATTTTGGAGCAGTCGCTCAGTTCCAGCTTGCCGCCGATGCCGTCAAAGTCACTGCCCAGACCGATGATCTCAATGCCGCCCACCTGCTTGAAATGGGCCGCGTGTTTGGCCATCAGGGCCGTGGTGCTGCGGCACAGGTCGGGGCTGGGCTGGTCATCCAGAAAGCCCGCGCAGTAGTTCAGGCCCACCAGACCGCCTTTTTCCGCCATGACCCGGATCATCTCGTCGGTCAGGTTGCGGCAGTGGGGGGCCAGGGCGCGGCAGTTGGAGTGGCTGGCCGCAAAGGGGGCGGGTGCTGTGCTCCGCAATGTCCCAGAAGCCCTTTATCGGACAGGTGGCTCACATCGGCAATGATGTGCAGGCGCTCCATCTCGGCCAGGAACTCGAAGCCCTTCTCCTTCAGGCCGGTCTCGGTGTTGGGCATACAGGGCCAGATGGGGCCGTTGCCGGGCACCACGTTGGGGCTGGCCAGCTCGTTTTCGTGGTTCCATGTCAGGGTCATCATCCGCACACCCAGCTCGTACATCCGGCGCAGCACGCCCAGGCTGCCCTTGCAGCAGCCTGCTTCCTCAATGGTCAGCATTCCGCTGATCTTGCCCGCCTCGGCGTTTTTGCGGATATCCTCGGGGCGGTAGACAGGGGCGATCCTGTCGGAATACCGCTCCATCATCCGCTTGAACACGTCGATCTCTTCCAGCGCCGTCACCAGCGGGTCCGCACCCGGGGTGGGGTCGGCCAGATTCACAAAGGCGGCAAAGCACTGGAGCATGTAGTCGCCCTTCTCCAGCTTTTCCAGATCGATGTGGCCGTTGTTGCGGGCAAAGGTCTGCCCGTCGCCCCGCATCTCCGCGCGCCGCAGCTCGCTCAGGGTGTCACAATGTAGATCAAAGACTTTCATCGTTCATGTCCTTTCTTAACAGCTTCTATGTAAATCATTTCTGCCACAAAGCTCCCGTTTTCCGCAGCGAAAACTTGGCTCCCCTGCTAGGGGAGCTGGCGCGTCAGCGCCTGAGAGGTTCTCCCGTAAGCAAAACCTCTCCGTCATCTTCGCTATCGCTCGATGCCACCTCCCGTCGTAGGGGAGGCCTTGGCATGAGATTCATTTTTCGATCTGATCGCTGGCGCTCCAAAACGCACTCCTGCCGCAAGCAGGGCAAACAGGAGCGAAGCGCCAGACCACGAAAACGCGACGGCCTGCCAAGGGCTCCCCTACTAGGGGAGCTGGCGCGGCGAAGCACGCGACTGAGAGGTTGTACAGTGCCGCACCTGGTCGTTTTAGAACACACTCCCCACCGCATACAGACTCTTGACCAGATCTTCCCGGTACAGCGGGTCGGCGGGGTCAAGGCTGTTGATGACCACGCCGCCGCTGGCGGACGCGCCGGTGGAGTGGATGTAGCGGCCCTCACCAAGGTAAAGGGCGATATGGCCGGGGAAATAGAGGGCATCGCCCCGCTTTTTGTCTGCAAAGGGGATCTGGTGCATGGGCCAGCCCTCCACGATCCTGGCATCCCGGTAGATGAGCACGCCGCACTGCATATAGGCGCTGCTGACAAGGCCGGAACAATCAATGCCCCGGCCCGATTTGCCGCCCCAGCGGTACTCGGTGCCCAGATACTTTTTCGCCTGCGCGCAGACGGCATCCCGGAACGCTTCCTCGCTGCCGTCGTACCACGCCTGCAGTGCCTGCGGCACCAGCTCCTCGGCAGTAATATTCCGGGCCTCGGCCAGCGCGTCATCAAAGGCCAGCCCCTCCCGCTGGGAGAACACGGCGGTCATCTCAAACCGCACCGGCTCCAGCGCCACGTCCCGGACATAGCCGGTGCGGCCATCCAGCAGGGCCACCCTGGCCCAGCCGGTGTGGGCCAAGGCTTCCTCGGGCGGTTCGGGCAGACGGCAGAGCAGGCAGCCCCGCTCCAGCTCCAGCATCCGCACCCCCTGCACCTTGGGCAGGCTGAGCACATCGGTGGCACGGCCCACCAGCACCAGCGGCTGGGGCAGGTAGGCCCGCAGCGCATCCTCGCTGACAAATTTCAGCGCATCCCGCCGGACAAAGCCGTGGTAGCCGTAAAAGGTGACCACCTCGGCCACCTCCGGGGAGAGGGGCACTCCCTCGGCGGTCACGCCGCCGGGGGCGGTGCGCACCTGACAGGCCTGACCGTACAGCCCCTCGTCCCCGATGGTGGAAACAAGGCCCGCCTCGCTCTGTTTGGTGGTCTGGGGCAGGTCGTAAATGGTCACGACAGGCCGGGCAAATATGGCGTATTGCATCATTCGGTTCCCTCCAGCAAATTCAGCAGCTCCTCCGGCTTCATGCGCAGGATGGCACCATCCGCGCTGCCGGTAACGGTCTCGGCCAGATCCTGCTTGGCCTGCTGCAGCTCCACGATCTTTTCCTCAATGGTGTCCTGGGCGATGAGCTTGTACACCTGCACCGGGTTCTGCTGGCCGATGCGGTAGGCACGGTCGGTGGCCTGATTCTGGGCCGCCACGTTCCACCACGGGTCGTAGTGGATGACGATATCGGCGGCGGTCAGGTTCAGGCCGGTGCCGCCTGCCCGCAGGGAGATCAGGAACACGCTGGCTTCACCGCCGTTGAAGCGGCGCACCAGCTCGGCACGCACCGGCTTGGGGGTGGAGCCCTGCAGGGTGAAGTGGCTCACGCCCTCTGCGTCCAGCCGCTTGGCCAGCAGCTCAAGCATAGAGGTGAACTGGCTGAACAGCAGGATGCGGTGCCCGCTCTCCACGGCACTGGTGACCAGCTCGATGCAGGCATCCAGCTTGGCGCTGCCGCCTGTCCAGTTGTCGGCAATGAGCCGGGGGTCGCAGCAGATCTCCCGCAGCCGCATGAGGACGGCGAACACCGCCATCTTGTCCTCGGGCTTGGCGGCTCGCAGCTTCTCCCGGGCATCCACCACGGCGGCAAGGTAGAGCTTGCGCTGCTCCTCCTCCAGCTCGATGCGGTAGATGTTTCTGTCTTGGGGGGCAGCTCCTTCAGCACCTCGGACTTCATCCGGCGCAGGATGAACGGCCCGGTGAGCTGGTTCAGCCGCCGCACCGCCGCCGGGTCGTATTTTCCTGCGTGATGGGCTTTTCAAACCGGCTGCAGAAGCTCTTATAGGGCGGCAGGTAACCCGGCATCAGGAAGGAGAAGATGCTCCACAGCTCACCCAGGCGGTTCTCCACGGGGGTGCCGGTCAGCGCAAAGCGGACACGGCTGTTCACCCCGCACACCGCCTTGTATTTCTGGGTGGTGTGGTTCTTGATGGCCTGGGCCTCGTCCAGGATACAGGCGTAGAATTTCTGGCTCTCGTACAGGGTCTCGTCGCGGCGGAGCAGGTCGTAGCTGGTCACCACCACATCGGCCCCGTTCCACTGCTCGGCCAGCTGAGCCCGGTGGGCGGCATCCCCGTCCACCACAACGCAGTTCAGCTCCGGCGTGAACTTCTGGCATTCCTCGGCCCAGTTCAGCACCAGCGAGGCCGGGCAGACGATAAGGCTGGGCAGGGGGTTCCCGCCCTGCTCCCGGAGGGCCAGCAGATAGCTGAGCACCTGCACCGTCTTGCCCAGACCCATATCATCCGCAAGGATGCCGCCCATGCCGTAGCCATCCAGCGTGCGGAGCCAGCGGTAGCCGTCCCGCTGGTATTTGCGCAAAACTTTTTGTAGAGACGCTGGCGGTGTATACTCGCTGTCCTTTATCGCATGGAAGCTCCGGCTGAGCTGACGGAAGGCATCGTCCCGGTTGAAGCGGATGCCGTTCTGCCCCGAGAGCGCCCAGTCCAGACTGGGGGCCCGGTACAGGGGCAGCCGGGCGTGGGCCTGGCCCAGTTTGGCCCCGGAAAGCTCCAGCGTCTCGTTCAGCTCGTCCAGCACCTCCATGGAATCGTCCAGCCGGAGCAGACGGCCATCGCGCAGGCGGTGGTAGCGCTTTTTCTGGTGGAGCGATCTCAGCAGGGCTTTCAGCTCTCCCACCGGGAACTCCCCCGTGTCCACCTCAAGGTCGAGCACGCTGCCGTGCACCGACACCCCCACCGAGATCTTCGGCGGTGCGGCCTGCATACTGCGGAAGGCATCGGTCAGGTAGACCTCGCCCTCAGCCAGCAGGGCCGGGATGCCCTCATCGAGGAAGCGGTAGACTGCATCCTCCTCATAGGCATCGTAGTGGGCGGCAAGGCCGTTGCCCATGGTGTCTGGCCCCGGCTCCAGGTACCGCCCCAGCAGCCGCCCGGCCCGCTGTTCGGCACGGGCATCCCGCAGCAGACCGGCAGGCCCCGGTTCCTCCGGTGTGACGCGGTCCTCGCCGTACAAGAAATTCAAGGTGTGCCCGCACCGTTTCCCGCGTGGGCGCGTCAAGGTAAAACTGCACCACCGGCTCCAGCGGGATCTGATTCAGCAGCAGGCGTTCGGGGTCCTCAATGGTCACCCTGCTGCCCAGCTCCGGCAGGACGTAGCTGCAAAAGGCAGTGGCATCCCCGGTGGTAAAGAACAGGCTCTTGCCGCACAATGCCTCAAGGGCGGGCCGCATCCGGGCGCTTTCGGCCCGGTCCAGCTGCCAGATCGTATCCTCACTGTATAAATAGTCGTTGTCTAAACCCGTTTTCCACCCCAACGCGGGGGTCACGGACACTTCCACGCCGCCCCGGCGCTTTTCCACCCGCATGGTCAGGGCCGGGATGCCGGTCTTGAGGGTGTAGCCGCCCAGATTGCCGGTGGGAGCATAGAGGGCCACCAGATTGTCAAAGATCTCGCCGTTCAGCGGGATGCCCCCGGCAGGCCCGCTGCGGGGCGCATTGCCGTAGCTGCGCAGGGCCGCCTCGGCCCCTTCCTTTGCGCTGAGCTGCCGCCGCAGCAGGCGGAGCAGCTGCTGTGCCTCAGGGGCAAAGGCCTCCCAGCTGTGCTGGAATTCCAGCGCCTTGCCGTAACTGATGAAACCGTGCTTCTCCACGGCCCGCAGCAGGTCCGGGATGCTCTTTACCACATACTGCCGCCCGCCGTCTGCCGAGATGCGCAGCCGCAGCCAGGGCAGCTCCCCGGGCAGCAGGGTCAGCTCCGGTTCCAGCTCTGCGGAATGGGGGCGCAGCTCTGCGTGGCCGGTCACGCCGTCCACCTCGGCCAGTGCTCCCTCCTGATAGGCCCGGAGCAGCCGCCGTGCCTCGTAGTCAGATTCCGGTTCCTCGCCCCGCCATTTCTTGCCGAACAGCATTTCCAGGCTGGAGGCATAGCTGTCCCCTGCGGGGCTGCTCCTCCGGCTGGGGCGTTTGCAGGTTGGCCGTGCCCCGCACCACGCCCGGGATGCTCTCCGGGCTCTCCGAGGGCTTTTGCGGCGCTCTGCCGGAAAGGCCCTGACTCTCGCTGTCCCACATCAGCAGCGCGCCGATGTGCTTGCAGCAGGGCCCCTCGCCGTTTTCGTTGTAAGGGCAGGAGCAGCTGGCGCTGACAAAGCTGCCATTTTCCCGCAGCCAGACCTGGGTCTGGTACAGGCTCCGCCCGCCGCCGCGCACGTCGGCGCTCAGGTGACGCACGCCGTTCCCGGCCACTTCGCAGTTCAGATCCTGTATCCGGTCCGTGTAGGCCTTGGCCCGCGCGAATACCGTGCCGCCCAACAGGTAGCGGATCTCTTCCATGTCCATCCGGGGTCTCCCTCCCTCTGCAATGCTCTATTGGTTAAGCATACCGCACCGGCGGGCGGGATGCAAGGGGTGCCGGGAAAAAAAGTTCCGGAAAGCACAGAAGCGCCTCATCCGGGAGAGGATGAAGCGCTTCTGTACTTTGGGAATTTTGGAACACTCAGCCCGCATTGCGGTTTACGGGCCAAGTGGGGGGGTTGGTTTAGGGCTGCTCAGGCGTTCTGCTTGAGCTCCTGTGCCTTCTGCCATGCTTTCAGCACATCGATCCTGCTCACGGCATTGTCGGGATAGAATTTCATTTCTTCCGGTGCCGTACCCTCATCGTTCAGGTCAGGGATAAGCTCGTTTTCCATGGCCCAGCGGGCGGCGTGCTGCAGGTCCATATCCCGCTCTTCCTGCCCGACATCGGGGTAGAGCAGTTCGGATTCGGGCATGGGTTTACCTGCATCCTCCCACAGCATCACGGCAAGGGCGCTGCGGTTGCTGGGGAAGTAGGGCAGAGCCATCAGCTTGCCTGCAAATTCAGCACCCAGAGAATAGGCCTGATAGCCCAGCACTGCACCGCCGACAACAACAGTAGTGCCGATCACGATGGGGCCAACGATATCGGGCTCGTCATCTTCAATGGATGCATCCTGTGTCATGGCTTTCAGGGTCACGGCCTTTGCAGGCATCTCAAAGTCAAAGCTTTCCTTATCCTGATAAGCGTTCGGATCATCCAGGCCGGTGATATCCCAGTGGCCAAATTTCAGACCGCTATCTGCAAAAGCATCCTTATCAAATGCAACGCTCACCGTTGCACCCTCGGGGACATGAAAGGAACCGTCCTCGTTGGCGTTCTTTTTAACGATCTCGGTGATATCCTCGGGGTCAGCACCATTCTTGCCGGGCACTGTTACGCTGGTGATAACGCCGTCCTTCAAGGTCAGGATGGGCATTTCAGACACAAAAAAGTCCTTTTCGTCCGTTGCCAGCTCCTTCTCACCCTGCTTGACAGCAGCGGTCAGGGTCTGCTTGCCGGTCTCCTTGGGAGCAATGCGGAACGCATATTGTTCTTTTACATCGCTCAGATCAATGGGCAGGCCGCCTTCCGGCATGGGCTGATACGCACCGTTTTTGTCCTTATACTCGATCTCGCTGTTCTTGTCGCCAAAGTCGATGAATGCCTCACCCAGATTGGCATCGTCATTGGGGGTAACCTTTACGGTAAAGTCCTTGCTTTCGCCTTCCTTGATGACGGCATTCTCCAGGCCCTCAATGGTCACAGTGGTGTGAACACGGCCTGCAACGGTATAGTCCTTGCTATCTGTGCCCAACTCCACAGCATCCCGCACCACAGCAGCGGTCAGCTTCTGTTCTCCGGCATTTTCGGCGTAATGCGGAATTCATAATTCTTGTTGTTACTCGCTCAGATCGACTTCTGCGACCGTCCTTCGGCATGGGCTGATACGCACCGTTTTTGTCCTTATACTCGATCTCGCTGTTCTTGTCGCCAAAGGTCAGGATACCGGTACCGGTGCTGTTCTCATGGGTAAGGGTCACGGTAAACTCTGCCGGGTCTTCTGCTTTGATCTCACCCTTCAGACCGTTGATGGTCACGCCGACCAGCTTGGAAAAGCAGCGATATTCCTGGCCATCCGTGGTCTTTTTTGTAGCCTACCAGATAACCCTTATTCGCACTCGTCAGGTTCAGATTCTTCGGATACTTCCCGTGGTGGCTGTCGTCAGCTGACGGCCATCGCCGGGGTCAGCGCAGGCAACGGTGGCATTGTGATTGAAAGTCTCTTCAATCGTGATCTCTTGCCAGTGTTCAGATAGATATCCGCTCTATTGCCGCTGAATTCTGCATTCTTCAGGACAACACTGCCGCTCTGCAGATCGATACCCTTAGCGCTATCTTTAAATGTTCCACTAATAATTTCCGTCTTGCCGAATACTTTCCACCGCTCAAATATTGATTTTTTTCAGCGCACTTCCATTCTTAGCATCAACCGTTGCATTCGCAATGTGCATTTCTCCATTATTCACAATTGCATCTGCAGGATCTGTTCCTGTAAAAAGTGCCACCTGTAATCGTCATCTTACTGTTTTTCCAGTTGCAAACTGCAGACTCTGCACTCGTCCAGTTCGTGTCGGATAGCTTCCATTGCCACCACTGAAGCTACCACCTTCAACTGTTACAACACCACTTGCGCTACAGAGAGCCACACCATTCTGCGCTACCACTTCAGGCTTCCCTTAATGGTCATCTCTCCGCCTCTGTTATTATAGATTGCCGTACTATTGATACTGTTTTTGTAGCTTCCTCCGTCAATAATCATCGTTAGGAATGCACGGCTTTTTGTTACTGCAAGGTCATTCTGGCATTCCGCAGTAACATTAGTCACCTGCGTCATCTCACCCTGACTGTTCCAAAACGGTTCTTGGTTAAGTGGTATAGCGTCCACCATTGATAATGGCACTTCCAGCAGCTGTTCCGTTTCCCCATGTTGCCACAAAACCACAGTCGCTCTTGCTCGTAGTGACGTTATAGTTAGCATAATTATTGATTGTTACGCCACCTGTAGATTTCACACCAATCAAATAGGAAAAGCCCCAGCTCTCATCATGGTAACTGTCAAATCCATAAGTATAATATTTCCGACGATATTGATTGTTACGCCTTTAGCAGTGATTTCGATCAGGGAAGTTATAATCTCCTCTCATCTGATAGGTTGTATTATCTTCCGCAATGGTGTACACACTACCGGTGAAGTTATTTGGAATCAATGTTCCCTTGCTCGAATCAATGTTCTCCTCCGCAAATGCCGACACTGCCCCCGCAGGCAGGAATGTCAGCATCATACTGAACGCCAGTAAGAGGCTGATGAGCCGTTTTTCATAAAATCATCCTCCTTTGTCAGTCATTAATACTCCCAGTTTCTCTATGAAAAGCACCCAGACAAAAAAGAAAAAAGCGCCGCACCAGCCAAATGGCTGGTACAACGCTTTGCGTTTTGTACTTTAGGGGTGCTCGCCCTCTCTATCTATACTTTAACCTGCCACTTCTCAAGGGCAAGGTGATCGTGGTTCCCGGAAAAGCTACTCCCATACACTTCTCCATAACCCCGCACCGACTGCCCTTTGGGGGCGCTGGCACATTTCCGCATAGTTGAAGAGGGCCGCAGAGCAAAGTGCAGCTGGCGGCCCCTACCGGGCCTTCCACCTTGCGTCACAGCCTCCCGACTGATTTGCTGATCTTTCTGTTTTGCTGACAAGGTGCTTCTCGCACCTTGTCATACCCCCCCCCTATAATAAATCAAGAGGTCTGGGCGAGGTTTGTAGATACTCACAAATTCATGGGATTTTTTAGGCCGTTTTGATGGAAAAGTGCACGCATAACAAACAAACCCCCAAGGAATTTCTTCCTCAGGGGTTTCATGTAAGTCGGCGACTACCTATTTTCACGCGCCGTTTCCAGCGAACTATCTTGGGCACGAGTGAGCTTAACTTCTGTGTTCGGAATGGGCACAGGTGGAACCTCACCGTCATCGTCACCGACCAATATGACTGGTTCAGTATAACATTTCTGTTCTACTTTGTCCAGTGTTCTTAGAAGGACGTGCCTTCAAAACTGAATAATCACTGCTCACATTTTGTCATTGACTTGAGAATTCAAGCGAATTGTGGTCAAGCCCTCGATCTATTAGTACACACTTGCTGAATGGATCGCTCCACTTACACACATCGTGCCTATCAACCTCGTAGTCTACAAGGGATCTTACCTGATTGAATCAGTGGGATATCTTATCTTTGGGTCGGCTTCACGCTTAGATGCTTTCAGCGTTTATCCGATCCGTACGTAGTTGCCCAGCTATGCTCCTGGCGGAACAACTGGTGCGCCAGAGGTACGTCCGTCCCGGTCCTCTCGTACTAGGGACAGCTCCCATCAAATATCCTGCGCCCACGACAGATAGGGACCGAACTGTCTCACGACGTTCTGAACCCAGCTCGCGTACCGCTTTAATTGGCGAACAGCCAAACCCTTGGGACCGAATACAGCCCCAGGATGCGATGAGCCGACATCGAGGTGCCAAACCTCCCCGTCGATGTGGACTCTTGGGGAGATCAGCCTGTTATCCCCAGGGTAACTTTTTATCCGTTGAGCGATGGCATTTCCACTCACATACCACCGGATCACTAACTCCAACTTTCGTTACTGCTCGACCCGTCAGTCTCGCAGTTAGGCTCGCTTCTGCGTTTGCACTCTTTTGCTTGATTTCCGTTCAAGCTGAGCGAACCTTTGAACGCCTCCGTTACTTTTTAGGAGGCGACCGCCCCAGTCAAACTGCCCACCTAACAATGTCCCCCGGCCGGATTCAAGGCCGCAGGTTAGAATTCCAGTATCACAAGGGTGGTATCCCAACGGCCTCTCCGCCAAGGCCAAAGCCTTGGTTTCCCAGTCTCCCACCTATCCTGTACATGCAATATCGAAACCCAATATTAGGCTACAGTAAAGCTCCATGGGGTCTTTCCGTCTTGTCGCGGGTAACCGGCATCTTCACCGGTACTACAATTTCGCCGGGCGGGCTGTTGAGACAGTGCCCAAATCATTACGCCTTTCGTGCGGGTCAGAACTTACCTGACAAGGAATTTCGCTACCTTAGGACCGTTATAGTTACGGCCGCCGTTTACTGGGGCTTCGATTCAATGCTTGCACATCTCCTCTTAACCTTCCAGCACCGGGCAGGCGTCAGCCCGTATACGTCATCTTTCGATTTAGCACAGACCTGTGTTTTTGCTAAACAGTTGCTTGGGCCGATTCTCTGCGGCTCATCTCTGAGCACCCCTTATTCCGAAGTTACGGGGTCAACTTGCCGAGTTCCTTAACAACCCTTCTCCCGTTGGCCTTAGAATCTTCTTCCTACCTACCTGTGTCGGTTTGCGGTACGGGCACCTCAGAAATACACACAGCTTTTTCTCGCCATCTTCCATCTCAGACTTCGGTACTAATTTCCCTCGATCTCTACCGGAACCAACACCCGGCTCTGAGACTTCATATGTGTCCCTGTGCTTAACTCTTTCGGTGGTGACGGAATCTCTACCGTCTGTGCATCGGCTACGCCTTCCGGCCTCACCTTAGCTCCCGACTAACCTGGAGCGGACGAACCTTCCTCCAGAAACCTGAGGCTTTCGGCCATGCAGATTCTCACTGCATTCGCGCTACTCATTCCGGCATTCTCACTTCTATACACTCCACAGCCGCTTGCGCTACTGTTTCCCCGCGTATACAACGCTCCCCTACCCAATACATTTCTGCATTGCCTAAGCTTCGGTGTCAGGTTTAGCCCCGTTAAATTCTCCGCGCAAAGACGCTCGACCAGTGAGCTATTACGCACTCTTTGAATGAGTGGCTGCTTCTGAGCCAACATCCTGGTTGTCTGCGTATCTTCACATCGTTTTCCACTTAACCTGACTTTGGGACCTTAGCTGTAGATCTGGGCTGTTTCCCTTTTGACAATGACATTTATCTGACACTGTCTGACTCCCAAGCATCAATACTCTGGCATTCTGAGTTTGATAAGCTTCGCTAACCTCTCGGCCGCTAGGCTATTCAGTGCTTTACCTCCAGGTATCTAACTTGAGGCTAGTCCTAAAACTATTTCGGGGAGAACCAGCTATCTCCGGGTTCGATTGGAATTTCTCCGCTACCCACAGTTCATCCGCCGCCTTTTCAACGGAGGTCGGTTCGGTCCTCCATGGAATTTTACTTCCACTTCAACCTGACCATGGGTAGGTCACCCGGTTTCGGGCCCATTATATGCAACTTAACGCCCTTTTCAAACTCGCTTTCGCTTCGGCTCCAGACCTTAAGTCCTTAACCTTGCTGCATACAATCGCTCGCCGGACCGTTCTACAAAAAGTACCCTATCACGCATTGACGCGCTCTAGGTGCTTGTAGGCACAGGGTTTCAGGTTCTTTTTCACTCCCCTCCCGGGGTGCTTTTCACCTTTCCTTCACAGTACTATACGCTATCGGTCACTGGGTAGTATTTAGGGTTGGAGGGTGGTCCCCCGTATTCCGACCAGGTTTCACGTGTCTGGCCGTACTCTGGATCCTGCGCAGCTCTCTCCGTTTTCACCTACGTGGTTCTCACACTCTCTGACCGGCCTTCCCATGCCGTTCGGTTAACAGATTGAGTCTTAAAAGCAGTCCGTACCCCGAAAGTATTTCTACTCTCGGTTTGCCCTCTTCCGCGTTCGCTCGCCACTACTTACGGAATCTCGTTTGATGTCTCTTCCTCGCCCTACTTAGATGTTTCAGTTCAGGCGGTTCCCTCAATACACCTATTTTAAATTTCAGTGTATTGTACCTGAGTATGAACCCAGGTGAGTTTCCTCATTCAGAGATCTCCGGATCAATGCTTATTTGCAGCTCCCCGAAGCTTATCGCAGCTTATCACGTCTTTCATCGGCTCCCAGTGCCAAGGCATTCGCCCTGCGCCCTTGTTCGCTTGACCTTTCAAACGTTCTTTCAGAACATTTGGTATCCTCTTGATTCTCTCTTATTGCCAACGAAGATTATTGTTACCCTTCCTTTTGAAATTGCAATATTTCTTAAAAGAACTTACTATAATCTTTGTTTCGCAGTTATTATTCAGTTTTCAAGGTACGTCTTTGAGTGTCCTTTTCAGGGCCCTCAAAATCGAACAATATCTACTCTGCTTGTATTTGTCACCTGTTCCAGATGGCCGACCATCTTCGATGTTCTTCCATCTGCCTGACTCCTTAGAAAGGAGGTGATCCAGCCGCAGGTTCTCCTACGGCTACCTTGTTACGACTTCACCCCAATCACCAGTTTTACCTTCGGCGGCGTCCTCCTTGCGGTTAGACTACCGACTTCGGGTCCCCCGGCTCTCATGGTGTGACGGGCGGTGTGTACAAGGCCCGGGAACGTATTCACCGTGGCATGCTGATCCACGATTACTAGCAATTCCGACTTCGTGCAGGCGAGTTGCAGCCTGCAGTCCGAACTGGGACGTTGTTTCTGAGTTTTGCTCCACCTCGCGGTCTTGCTTCTCTTTGTTTAACGCCATTGTAGTACGTGTGTAGCCCAAGTCATAAAGGGCATGATGATTTGACGTCATCCCCACCTTCCTCCGTTTTGTCAACGGCAGTCCTGCCAGAGTCCTCTTGCGTAGTAACTGACAGTAAGGGTTGCGCTCGTTGCGGGACTTAACCCAACATCTCACGACACGAGCTGACGACAACCATGCACCACCTGTCTCTGCGTCCCGAAGGAAAATACTGTTTCCAGCATCGTCGCAGGATGTCAAGACTTGGTAAGGTTCTTCGCGTTGCGTCGAATTAAACCACATACTCCACTGCTTGTGCGGGCCCCCGTCAATTCCTTTGAGTTTCAACCTTGCGGTCGTACTCCCCAGGTGGATTACTTATTGTGTTAACTGCGGCACTGAAGGGGTCAATCCTCCAACACCTAGTAATCATCGTTTACGGTGTGGACTACCAGGGTATCTAATCCTGTTTGCTACCCACACTTTCGAGCCTCAGCGTCAGTTGGTGCCCAGTAGGCCGCCTTCGCCACTGGTGTTCCTCCCGATATCTACGCATTCCACCGCTACACCGGGAATTCCGCCTACCTCTGCACTACTCAAGAAAAAGAGTTTTGAAAGCAGTTTATGGGTTGAGCCCATAGATTTCACTTCCAACTTGTCTTCCCGCCTGCGCTCCCTTTACACCCAGTAATTCCGGACAACGCTTGTGACCTACGTTTTACCGCGGCTGCTGGCACGTAGTTAGCCGTCACTTCCTTGTTGAGTACCGTCATTATCTTCCTCAACAACAGGAGTTTACAATCCGAAGACCTTCTTCCTCCACGGGGCGTCGCTGCATCAGGGTTTCCCCATTGTGCAATATTCCCCACTGCTGCCTCCCGTAGGAGTCTGGGCCGTGTCTCAGTCCCAATGTGGCCGTTCAACCTCTCAGTCCGGCTACCGATCGTCGCCTTGGTGGGCCATTACCTCACCAACTAGCTAATCGGACGCGAGGCCATCTCAAAGCGGATTGCTCCTTTTTCCCTCTGGTCGATGCCGAGCTGTGGGCTTATGCGGTATTAGCAGTCGTTTCCAACTGTTGTCCCCCTCTTTGAGGCAGGTTCCTCACGCGTTACTCACCCGTTCGCCACTCGCTTGAGAAAGCAAGCTCTCTCTCGCTCGTTCGACTTGCATGTGTTAGGCGCGCCGCCAGCGTTCGTCCTGAGCCAGGATCAAACTCTTTATAAATGATATTTATCACTTAAAAAGTGTTAAATCTTCTTCGCTCAGCACGCAATCGCTTGCGTCCTGTGTGAATTACTTTGTTTGGAATTGTTTAACGTGTTTTTCCCAACACGAAAATAGGTTCCGTTACAAGTTTTTCGATATTGTTCAATTTTCAAGGTCCTGCGCGCCTCAGCCTTAGCGGCTGACGACTTGATTATTTTACCACAGAAGTGTTTTTTTGTCAAGCACTTTTTTCAGAAGCTTTTCGATCTTTTCGAACTTGTGGTTCGTTTTTCAACGTATCCATATTGGTTCTTTCGCTTTGCTTCTGCCGCTTTCAGAAGTCATTCTTTCCGGCGGTCCTTGGCGCTCAAGTATAATACCACATCCCCAGCCTTCTGTCAACACTTTTTGACATCTTTTTTCTAAATTCTTTGCAGGGGATAAAATTCCTCTGTTCTCTCGATAAACAATGCTTGCTCCTTTCTTGACAAGGCGGCGGGCAGAACGTATCATGGAGTCATCCCGTATCCTGTATGAGATAGCTATGCTTTAATATAAAGGAGAAGCGCCATGTCCTGTGTTCCTGTCCGCGGCTGCCGTATCGGCAAAGGCCGCCCCAAAGTCATTCTGCCCATTGTAGAATGCACCGAGGCTGCGATCCTGGAAAAGGCCGCTGCGTTTTCCACACTGTGCGCCGATTGTGTGGAATGGCGTGTCGATCTGTTTGAAGCAGCCGCCGACCCCGGGGCAGTGGTGCGCTGCCTGGCAAAGCTGCGGGTCCTCTTAAAGGAGAAGCTGCTGCTTGTGACCCTGCGCACGAAGGAAGAGGGCGGCAGCATACCGGTCAGCCATGAGGGATACCTCCGTTTTCTCCGCACGGTTCTGGACACCGATTGCGCTGACCTCATTGATATTGAGTTCTTCACCGCCGGGGCAGACCTTCCTGCACTGGTTCAGGACGCGCACACCGCCGGGGTCAAGGTCGTGTGCTCCAGCCACGACTTCCATAAGACCCCGCCCAAGGCCGAGATGGTCTCCCGGATGGTGGCCATGCAGCAGGCGGGGGCCGACCTGCCCAAGCTGGCCGTGATGCCCCAGAGCCGTGCCGATGTGCTGGAGCTGCTGGCCGCCACCGCCGAGATGACCGACCACCACCCCGAAACGCCCGTCATTACCATGAGCATGGGCCCGCTGGGAGCCGTGAGCCGCCTGTGCGGCGAAGCCTTTGGCTCTGCCATGACCTTTGCCAATCCCGGCACGGCCAGCGCCCCCGGTCAGGTGGGGCTGGATGTGGTCAACGCTGTGTTGGACAGCCTGCGGCTCAGCTGATCTATCAATATCAATGCACAGCGCCCCCGGAGAGCGATCTGCCTTCCGGGGGTGCTTTCTGTTTTATTCTGTTTCTATTTCCCGCACAATCTTCTGAAAGCAGAAGTACGGGATCACGGTTCCGGCCACAAAGGAAGCGGGCCAGCCAAACCAGACCACATCCAGATTCCGCATTCCCCATGCGCCCACAGCCACCACCGCAATTTTTGTAATGAGCTGCATCACGCCGCCCATCAGTGCCTGATTTGCCCTGTCAACGCCGCGGAGCACCTGCTGATACACCTGCATCACACCGGCCAGGATCCCCGGCACCGCCGTGATCAGCAGAAACCGCTGCACCACAGTCAGGATCTCCGCAGACGGCTCTGCGAGGAACAGCCCTGCCATCTGGCGGCCGCAGAGCAGCAGAAACACTCCCAGCACGGTGCTGACCACCAGAGACAGCTGCAGGGAGGCCCGTACCCCTTGCCGGATGCGCTGCGGCTTGCCGGCTCCGTGGTTCTGGGAGGCATAGACGCTGAGGGAGGAACCGATGGTTTCCACCGGCATCAGGGCCAGCGTTCCGATGCGGCTGGCGGCAGTGTAGGCCGCCATGGTGGCCTCGCCGAACAGATTGACCGCACTCTGTGCCACCAGATTGCCCAGATTGTTGAAGGCAGACTGCACCGCAATGGGAATGGCCAGCACCGTGATCTGCCGCAGCAGCTTTCCATGGAGCCGGAGGTCCTGCCGCCGCATCCGCATCATGGGATATTTACGGAACAGCAGCACCGCCGCCACCACCGCCGACAGGGCCTGCGCCAGTGCCGTGGCCCAGGCAGACCCGGCCACTCCCCAGCGGAACACAGCCACAAACAGCACGTCCAGGCCAATATTGCTCAGAACGGAGACGATCAGGCAGTACAGCGCTGTCTGGCTGTCTCCCAAGCCCCGGAATGCACTGGAAAACAAATAATACATCAAGGGGCAGATCATGGTGATGAAACTGATCTCCAGATAGGCAGTGGCTTCCTGCAGGGGGCCCTCCGGGGTCCCCATCCACCGCAGGATGGTACCGGAGAAGGTCAGGCCCAGAACCATCATCCCCGCCGACAGGAACAGCCCCAGATACAGGCTGTTTACAAAAGCCCTCCGCATCAGCTCCTCGTTCTTCTGGCCAAAGTACCGGCTGATGATGATCCCCACGCCCACATTGATGCCGATCATCAGAGCTGCCAGCAGCAGGATCACCGGCATGGTGCTGCCCACCGCCGCAAGGGCGGTCTGCCCGAGATACCGCCCCACCACGATGCTGTCGGTGATGGAGTAGACCTGATTCAGCAGGTTGCCCATCAATGTAGGAAAGGTAAAGGCCCACAGCAGGGAGATCGGCTTTCCCTCTGTCATATCCAGATTTTTCTTCATGCACATCCTCCTTTGCATCAAAAAAGCTCCTTCAGAATGCCCGCAAGCATGTAACCCCGGTTGTTCAGGGGGTCCCTGTTTGCAGCACTCTAAAGGAGCCTTTGTTGATTTGATTTTTCTGATACCAGTGTACCACAGCGGCGCTGAATTGTCCAGCGCTCCGGGGTCAGTGGACAGAGGTGCGGACGAGGGCGCGCTTGAGGCGGGCCTGGGCCAGCTCATATTTGCGCTCATCCAGGTCCTTCCGGGCCAGGATCTCTTCGGCGCGCTTCTTGGAGGCCTCGGCGCGGGCCTGGTCGATCTCCTCGGCCCACTCCCAGGTGGTAGCGACCAGATGGACATCCCCGTTCAGCACGGTGAGCATCCCGCCCATGCAGGCGGCGCGGCGGCGCTGGCCGTCCGCGTCCACGATATGGGCTTCGCCCATTCCCAGTGCGGTGCAGTAATCACCATGCTTTGCCAGAATGGCAAGGTCGCCGTCGATGGCACGGCAGACCACCCGTTCCGCCTGACCGTCAAAGGCACAGCCGTCCGGCGTGACTACCGTCAGATGAAAGGTCGTCATGGTTTACCCTTTCTTCGCCTTGGCGAACACATCGTCGATGGTGCCCGCGAACAGGAAGGCGCTCTCGGGCAGGTCATCGCACTCGCCGTTCAGGATCATCCTGAAGCCGCGCAGGGTCTCCTTCAGCGGCACATACTGACCGGGCATACCGGTGAACTGCTCCGCAACATGGAAGCTCTGGCTCAGGAAGCGCTGCACCTTGCGGGCACGGCTGACGGTCAGCTTGTCCTCTTCGCTCAGTTCGTCCATGCCCATGATGGCAATGATATCCTGCAGCTCCTTGTAGCGCTGCAGCACCTTCTGAACATCGCGGGCGATCTCGTAGTGCTCCTGACCCACGACCTCGGGGCTGAGGATGCGGCTGGTGGAATCCAGCGGGTCCACAGCGGGGTAGATGCCCTGAGATGCAATGTCACGGCTCAGAACCGTGGTGGCATCCAGATGGGTGAAGGTGGTGGCAGGGGCCGGGTCGGTCAGGTCGTCGGCGGGCACGTAAACGGCCTGCACGGAGGTGATCGAACCCTTGTTGGTGGAGGTGATGCGTTCCTGCAGGGCGCCCAGGTCGGTGCCCAGGGTGGGCTGGTAACCCACGGCCGAAGGCATGCGGCCCAGCAGAGCTGAGACCTCAGAGCCTGCCTGCGTGAAACGGAAGATGTTGTCGATGAAGAGCAGCACGTCCTGATTCTTGACATCGCGGAAGTACTCCGCCATGGTCAGGCCGGACAGGGCCACGCGCATACGGGCTCCGGGAGGCTCGTTCATCTGGCCGTAGACCAGAGCGGTCTTGTTGATAACGCCGCTCTCGGTCATTTCACCGTACAGGTCGTTGCCCTCACGGGTGCGCTCGCCAACGCCGGTGAACACCGAGTAGCCGTTGTGCTCGGTGGCAATGTTATAGATCAGCTCCATGATCAGCACGGTTTTGCCTACGCCGGCACCGCCGAACAGACCGATCTTACCGCCCTTTGCGTAGGGGCAGATCAGGTCCACGACCTTGATGCCGGTCTCCAGGATCTCTGTGGTGGACTGCTGCTCCTCATAGCTGGGGGCAGGGCGGTGGATGGGCCAGTAGGCCTCCGGGGTGGGGACAGGCTTGTTGTCCACCGGCTCACCCAGCAGGTTGAACACGCGGCCCAGGCACTGGTCACCCACAGGCACCCGGATGGACTCGCCGGTGTCCACGGCATCCGTGCCGCGCACCAGGCCATCGGTGCTGCTCATGGCAATGCAGCGGGCCACATTGTCGCCGGTGAGCTGAGCGACCTCCACCACCAGCTTCCGGCCGTGGTTGTCGATCTCAATGGCGTTGAGCAGGTCCGGCAGCTCGCCATCCTTGAACTGGATGTCCAGCACCGGGCCGATGACCTGGATCACCTTGCCGATGTGTTTTTCGGACATAGGCTACTCCTTTTTTAGATTTCTGCGCCTGCCACGATCTCGGTGATCTCCTGCGTGATGGCAGCCTGACGGGCGCGGTTGTAATACAGGTTCAGGTTCTCGATCATTTCGCCCGCGTTCTTGGTGGCGGCATCCATGGCGGTGCGGCGGGCGGCCAGCTCACTGGCCACGCTCTCGCACACGGCACCATAAACGATACCGGCCACATACTCGGGGATGATGGCGCGGAACACTTCCTCGCTGCTGGGCTTGTACAGGATCTGACTGCGGCGGGCAGCGGCCTTCTGTTCCTCGGTGGGCTCAATGGTCAGGGGCAGCACCTCCATGGTGACAGCGGTCTGGGTCATCATCGAGTCGAACCGGGTGTAGCAGAGTTTCACTGCGTCGTAATCGCCCTTCAGGTAGCCCTCGGTGATCTTCCGGGAGAGGGCAAAGCACTCACCCACCGAGACATCCGCCGCCAGCAGCACCTCTTCGGTGAACAGGTCGGCCCCGTGGTGGGCAAAGTACTCCTGACTTCTTTTGCCAATGGGCAGCACCGTGACCGGGCCCTGCTGGGCTTCCGCCTGCTTGAGCACGTTGGAGTTATATCCACCGGCCAGGCCGCGGTCGCCTGCAATGACAACCAGCAGGGTGCGTTTGATCTCTGCCCGGCGCAGGTAGGGGCTGCGGGCCCGGGGGTCTGCAGCCGCAATGCCGGTCAGCGTGTCGTGCAGCGTTTCAAAGTAGGGGCGGCTGTGTTCCACCCGCTCCTTGGCACGGCGCATTTTGGAGGAAGCCACCAGCTCCATGGCCTTGGTGATCTGCATGGTGCTCTCTACGCTTTTGATGCGCAGCTTGATGTCCTTCATGGAACCTGCCATGCGTTATGCCTCCTTCCTGCTCAGTGCGCCTTGACGAAGCTCTCGGTGTAAGCGGACAGAACGCCCTTGAGTGCTTCTTCGGTGTCCTTGTCCAGATTGCCGGTGGTGCGGATGGTCTCCATCACAGCGGCACCGGCGGCATCATTCTCGAGATATTCGTACAGACCCTTTTCGTATTCGGCCACATCAGCCACCTTGACCTTGACCAGAAGATCATGGATGGTGGCATACAGAATGGCCACCTGCTTTTCCACGGGCACGGGGGCGCTGCGGTTCTGCTTCAGCACCTCCACAATGCGCTCGCCCTGGGCCAGCCGGGCCTTGGTGTCCGCGTCCAGATCGGAGCCGAACTGGGCAAAGGACTGCAGTTCGCGGTACTGGCTGTAAGATCAGCTTCAGGGTGCCGGCCACCTTCTTCATGGCCTTGATCTGGGCGTTGCCGCCAACGCGGGACACCGAGATGCCCGGGTTAACAGCGGGCATAACACCCGAGTGGAACAGCTCCGTTTCCAGGAAGATCTGACCATCGGTGATGGAGATCACGTTGGTGGGAATGTAGGCGGACACATCGCCCGCCTGGGTTTCAATGATGGGCAGGGCGGTCAAACTGCCGCCGCCCAGCTTGTCGCTAAGCTTGGCCGCCCGCTCCAGCAGACGGGAGTGCAGGTAGAAAACATCGCCGGGGTAAGCCTCACGTCCCGGGGGACGGCGGATCAGCAGCGAGAGGGCACGGTAGGCCACCGCGTGCTTGGAAAGGTCATCATAGATGATGAGGACATGCTTGCCCTGGTGCATGAAATATTCGCCCATGGCACAGCCGGAGTAGGGGGCGATATACTGCAGGGGGGACAGCTCGGAGGCCGTGGCGGACACCACGATGGTGTAGCTCATGGCACCGGCCTCGGTCAGGCTCTGCACCAGGTTTGCCACGGTGGAGCGCTTCTGACCGATGGCGACATAGATGCAGATGACATCCTTGCCCTTCTGGTTGATGATGGTATCCGATGCAATGGTGGTCTTGCCGGTCTGGCGGTCGCCGATGATCAGCTCACGCTGGCCGCGGCCGATGGGGATCATGGAGTCGATGGCCTTGATGCCGGTCTGCAGGGGTTCCTTGACCGGCTGGCGGTCGATGATGCCGGGGGCCGGGCTCTCGATGGCCCGGAACTCGGTGGTCTCAATGGGGCCCGCGCCGTCGATGGGCTGGCCCAGTGCATTGACCACGCGGCCGATCATTGCCTCACCCACGGGCACGGAAACGACCTTGCCGGTGCGCTTGACGGTGCTGCCTTCTTTGATGCCGACATCGGAGCCCAGCAGAACGATGGAGACTGTGTTTTCCTCCAGGTTCTGGGCCATACCGTATTCGCCGTTGTCAAACTGAAGCAGCTCACCTGCCATGCACTTTTCCAGGCCGCTGGCCCGGGCGATGCCGTCGCCTACCATGATGACCGTGCCGACTTCGCTCTGCTCGATGACATTCTCGTAGTGCTTGATCTGGGCACGGATGATCTTGGAGATCTCTTCAGGTTTCAGTTGCATTGTCTTGTATTCACCACTCAATTCTTAAAATCTTTCGGGTGGAAATTCGATGGATCACAGTGTCACGGAAGCGATATCCCTGCGCAGCGCCGCCAGACGGTTCTGAACCGTGCCGTCCAGCTCGGTGCCCTCGATATCCAGCCGGATGCCGCCCAGCACAGCCGGATCGACCTTTGTTTTCAGGTCGATGGTCTTGCCGGTGAGCTTCTCCAGCTTTTCGTGCAGGCTCTTCACCTGCTGCTCCGTCATTGCCACTGCAGTGGTTGCCGCTGCTTCCAGAATACCGTGTGCCTGATTGTAGCGCACCCGGTAGGCCCGGGCGCAGCCGGGCAGCTCCCGCAGGGTGCCCTTCTCGCACAGGATCTTCAAAAAGTTCAGCACATAGAGGTGGACCCGATCCCGCAGCGCTTCGTCCAGCAGGCCGCAGCGCTCCTTTTTGGGGATGCTGGGGGTGCTGAGCAGATGCAGGTACTCCGGGCTTGCCTTAAAAAGCGCCACGGCCTCGTCCAGCTCGCCCAGAATGCGGGTCTCCAGCCCTTCCTCCGCTGCCAGGTCATACAGGCTTCCGCCGTACATCCTTGCTGTCTCGGTCATGATGCTTCACCCACGTTTTTGATAAATTCGTCGATCAGGTCCTTGTGGTCGGCTTCCTTGATCTCACGCTCGACCACCTTGGAGGCGATCTCCATGGCCATGCCGCCGATCTCGTCCTTTGCCTCGTTCACAGCCTTCTTGCGCTCCTGCGCAATGTCAGCCTCCGCCTTCTGCTTCAGGGCAGCGGCCTGTGCACGGGCCTCGCCCACGATCTCTTCACCGCGGGCGGTGGCCGTTTTCTGGGCACGGGCAACGATCTGGTTGGCCTCGGCGCGGGCATTCTGCAGGTTCTGCTCGTACTCCGCTTTCATGGCCTCAGCCTCGGTGCGCAGCTTTGCAGCATCGGCGATCTCGCTGTCTGCCTTGGCCTTGCGCTCGGCGATGACCTTTTTTGACCGGATTCAGCAGGAACTTTTTGAAGATCAGCTGGATCATCAGGTTGCAGATCTGGGCCAGAAAGGTCCAGCCGTCCAGCGTGATCAACGCCTGGTACAGTTCCATAAGCGTCTCCTTTCGTTCTTTTGTAAAAGGTTCCGCTTATGCCAGGAACTTCATAAACATGCCGGGTGCCAGGAAGATCAGCAGCAGGCCGGTAACAAAGCCGTAAATACCGGTGGTCTCGGAAAGTGCAACGCCCAGGATCAGGGTGCTGGTCACGTCGCTCTTGCACTCGGGCTGGCGGCCCACGGCCTCACAGGCAGCGGCGGCAGCGTTGCCTTCGCCGATACCGGGGCCGATACCTGCGATCAGTGCGCAGCCTGCGCCGATGCCGCAGCCTGCCAGGGCGATACCACGAGCAAGGTACTGAAAGTCAGTCATAAGTTTTGTCCTCCAAAAAAGTTTTTGTTTTGGGAGATGCCGTTGTGAGGGCTTAGTCCTCACCGGCAGCACGTTTGATGAAAATTGCGGTCAGGGTACAGAAGATGAACGCCTGAATGCAGCCGCCGAACCAGTCGAAATACAGGCCCGTAAAGGCCGGGATGCCGATCTGGAACAGCTGGATCTGGCTCAGGAAGCCGGGCAGCCAGCCGAAGATGACATGGCTCAGGCTTGCCAGCGCCCAGTACAGCAGTGTGGAAATGACAGTACCGGACAGGATGTTGCCAAAGTGACGGAACGCCATGCTGACGGGGGTCGAGATCTCCGACAGCACATTGATGGGTGCCATGATGAAGATCGGGTCCAGCAGGCCCTTCAGATAGGAAAGGATGCCGTTGGTCTTGATCTTGTAGTACATGATCAGCACAAACACCACAATGGCCCACGCAGCCTCAGTGTTCAGGTCGGCCGTGGGGCTCCACAGGCCAATGACACTGATGAGGTTGCAGCCGATGCTCAGAGCGAAGATCGAGCCGATCAGGGGATATACTTGTCAAAGTGATACCCCATGTTGTCGTGCACGAACTGATCCAGCCGCTCCACGATGAACTCGGCTGCGGCCTGCCGCTTTTTGAGACATTTTCCAGCTTGAGGTTGCTGCCCAGCCAGATGGCCAGGCCCGAAAGCAGCGCCATGACGATCCAGGTAGTGACTAGGGTCTGGGTGATCTTGAGATCGCCCAGCAGGGGGATATCGGTATGGATGGTATACAGGATCTTTGCGCCGTTCAGTTCCATTTGTTACGTTTCACCCCCTTTGTCACGGGGTTCAGCCTCCGGCTCCGGGGCGGGTTCGGGGTCGTCCTCCACAGAGACATCCACCGAGGGCCCGGCCGGTGCAAGGGGCTTGTACTTGCCGGTTATTTGCAGGTAGTAGATCGTAACACGCGGGAACAGCAAGGGCAGAACGCTGGCAAAGGGCTGGAAGCAGGGTGCCCCGATGGACACGATGATCCACACCGCCTGCAAAAGCATTCTGACGTTGTAGGAAGCTTGTAATGTGGCTTTGCGCCGCTTCTCATCCTGCTCGTCGATGACCTTCTGACACACGATGCAGATGCCCGCAAAGTTGCCGATGGCCACGGCCGCGCCGATGAGACTGCCCAGAACGACAGTGTAATCAAATTTCACCCAGCCAACCAGGTGCAGCGCCGCAAAGGCCACCCACAGGGCAGCGGTGCAGATGGCCGTGCCGCAGGCGATGCGCGTCAGCTCCTTTTTGGATTCCGGCTGTAGTTTCATAAAGGGGAACCTCCTGTGATGTTTACTGATGTGAGTTGAACCCCACCCGCTTCGGTTTTTCCTTTTTGGCGCGGTCCAGGTGCTCCTTGGCAAAGTACCAGAAGTTCTGCGCCCCGGAGGCAAGGCCCAGCAGGATGGCCGGCAGGAACACCCATTCCGGCCAGCTCCAGCTGTTCACCGCCCACCAGGCACCGCCCAGGCACATGACCAGCGGCAGCAGCATATTCAGGCCCAGCTGGGTCAGCCAGACAAGATCTTCCAGCGCCTTGTACCAGCCCTTCATGCGGTGTCGCCCTCCCTCTGTGCGCAGGCCCGAACCAGCAGCCCGCCGCACCCTTTCGCAATGGTTTCGCTCCGGTGAAGAAGCTCATATGGATAGTATAATTCAATTCACTGAACTTTTCAATCAATTTTCCACCGATTTTTGGTAAAACTTCATAGTTCGTTCACACTAACGCCATAATTGTACGTCCACGGTGGAGTATGTCCGTCTCCGGCAGCATCAATACCAAAAATATGATAGTTTTCTTGTGCAAAACACAAAAAACCGCCCAGCTCATTTGAGAGCCGGGCGGCGGTTATCCTGGAAGTGCGGGGTCAGCTGTCCTTGCGCTGGATCCACACCTGCGTGCCATAGAAGGGATTGGCAGTGCCAAGGCACAGGCCCTGGTCGGTGGTGGCGAATGCCCGCAAACCATGGTTGTAGGGGTCTCCAAAACCGTCCACGGTGATGGTCTGGAAGTTCACGCCGTCCTCCGAAACATACAGGTCAAAGCCCTGCTTTGCCTTGCGCATGTAGTTGAGCAGCCGGATGGCACTGGCAATGTTCTGACCGTGATGTTCTTGAACACAAAGTTGTAAGAGAACTTGATGGTCTGGGCCAGGGTATCGGGGTTGCCGGTGCCGTCGGGGTCCGTCGCCTGCAGTGCCTTCATCAGGGTCTTAAGGTATTCCCACTGGGTCTTCCACTGCGCAGGGGTGCGCGTCAGCAGGTTGCCGTTGACGAACTGACCAACGCACTCCAGCATACTGCTGGCATCGTGGGTGCCCACATACAGCTTGCCGTCGTAGACCTCCATGCGCCAGATGTACTGGTTCTCGCTGCGGCCAAAGCCGGACTTCAGGCCGGAGAGACTGCCGTTGGGGAACATCTTGGTGGAGTTGCCCACCACCAGCTCCATGTTCTCGTTCTTGTCCATGCGGTACAGGTTCACCGACTGGTCCAGATTGGCGTTGAGGAACCGGCAGTCCAGCCCGCCGCCAAACTGACCGTCGGCATTCTTGCCGGTCTTGGCAAAGAGGATGCGCTCCAGTGCGATCTCCTCGTCGTTGTACTCACCGATATAGAGGTGGTCGTTGTACACGATCAGGTTGGCTGCGCCGGAACGAGTACGCTCCGGGTCGATGCCAAAGGTGTACCGGGCACCGTCCTTTTTCTGGTCGCCTGCCACTGGTGTCCATGTGAAGGTGCCGTCAGGGTTCTGATCGCCCCGCACCAGGGCAAAGGACTGCATGGTGTTGTCGTCCGGCATATTGTCCTCTGTGCCGGTGCAGATGGAAACATACAGGCTGTTGTTGTACTCCACCATATCCCAGATGCTGCCGCCGTAGATGCTGTCAGAATAGCGGTAAGCCGGGTAGTTGAACAGGCTCTCGGAATCTGCGATCTGGGTAAAGCCCTTTTCCGGGTCGGAGGAGATCAGCAGGGTAGCACTGCTCTTGCCGGTGGCAGCGTCCATGGTCACGTTGCTAATGACCAGCTGGTCGTTGTAGACGCACATACCACGGATGCCCACGGAGATGCCCTGCTGATAGGCTGCGGCATAATCCTGCACACTGTTCAGACCGAGGTACACAGGCTTGCACTCGTCGGTCTCGGGGTCCACCTGCCACACGCTGGGCAGAAAGCCGATACCGCCGCCACCCACACTGCCGCAGAAGTACAGCTTGCCGTTGTACTCGATGGCATTGCGGAACAGGGGTGTGTAACCGTTGAGGGTGCCGGACATCAGCACCTTGGTCTCGCCGGTCTTGGTGTTGATCTTCACCAGCACGCCCTTGGGCCGGCCGCCATCCTCCTCGGTCAGAAAGAAAGTGCCGTTGTAAAGGGCATCAAAGGTGGCGGCAAGCACCTTGTCATCGTATTCGTCGCCCAGACTGCTCTTCATCAGGGAGAGGGTGTTGCCAATGGCTGCGTAGCAGGTGCCCACATACAGCCAATCGCCGTAACCCACAGCGGCCCAGGCGTAGTTCTGGCCCCGGTCGCCGGCATTGTAGGCGGCATCCTCTGGGTCAGTCACGACCGCCACCGCACCGTCTCCCAGATAGTCCACAATGCCGTCTGCGACCTTGGCGTCCTTTTCCGGGTGGGTAATCTTCTCAAATGTCTGGTCGTCCTTGCTGTAAAAAGAAAGTATTGCTTTCGTCAAGAGGTTCCAGAGTGGTCAGTTCCTGCCAGCCATCGGCATGCCCGACCGCCTCCGTGCCTTCCGCCAACACCAGAAGCTGCACCGGCAGAGCGGACAGCATCGCTGCTGCCAGCACGCCGCTGATGACACGTTTCCAGTTCATATCGTTCTCCTTATCTACTCTGCCATTTCTTCAAAAACATGAAAGAGCTATCAATGTTTTTCATTGTAGCACAGTCCTGTCGGAAGTGCAAAGGTGCCTTGCTGCTTTTTGCGGATGATTCTTGTAAAATATGTGTGGAAGTCCGCAAAAAAGCCGCCCGGCTCCTGCGAACCGGGCGGCAAAAGGCAGACTTATGAAAATGATTTACCAGAGGTTGCGGTCTCGTTGTACAGGCCCTCGTAGCTCTTGGCAGAGAGGTCCCAGCTGAAATCGCATTCCATATCGTGCTTGACGAGGTTGTTCCAGTCCTCTTTGTTGTAGTAGCGATCCTGTGCACGGCAGCAGGCATCGTACAGCTCATGGGCGCTGTAACCGGCAAAGGTAAAGCCGTTGCCCTCGCCCAGCGTGCAGTCATGGATGGAATCCCGCAGGCCGCCGGTCTCGCGGACGATGGGAGGCGTACCGTAGCGGCAGGCCACCATCTGTGCCAGGCCGCAGGGCTCACTCTTGGAAGGCATGATGAACACGTCTGCACCGGCGTAGATCTCCTGAGACAGGGCGGGCTCAAAGCCGATGTAGGTGCCCACGCGGCCCGGGTGACGGGCGCACAGGTCAGAGAAGAAGCTCTCGTACTGGCTCTCGCCGCTGCCCAGAATGACCAGCTCGATGCCGCGGTCCACCAGACCGTCGGCGATGCTCTGCACCAGGTCAAAGCCCTTCATGCCGACCATGCGGCTGACCATGGCAAAACGGGGCTGCCATCCTTGTGCAGGCCAAACTTGTCCTGCAGGGCCTCCTTGCACTTTGCCTTGCCCTCTTCAACGTTGTCACATGCCGTAGTTGAAGGGGATGTGCTTGTCGGTGGCGGGGTTATTGGCCTCCATGTCGATGCCGTTCAGAATGCCGCACAGCTTATACTGCTTCTCCCGCAGCAGGGCATCCAGACCGTAGCTGAACCAGGGGTCCAGGATCTCCTGTGCGTAGGTGGGGCTGACGGTGGTGATCTTGTCGGCCGTCTCAAAAGCACCCTTCATGAAGTTGGCACAGCCATCATACTCCACGATGTGCTGGTCCCGGTGGCCGATGCCGCAGGTATCTTCCAGAATGTCGGTGCCGTACTTGCCCTGGTAAGCAATGTTGTGGATGGTGAACACCGTCTTGATCCGGTTGAACTTATCCAGATGGCGGTAGTACAGGTTCAGGTACACGGGCACCAGCGCAGTCTGCCAGTCGTTGCAGTTGATGATATCCGGGGTGAAGTCGATGTAGAACAGGGTCTCCAGCACCGCGCGGGAGAAGAACGCGAAGCGCTCACCGTCATCGTAGAAGCCGTACAGGCCGCGGCGCTTGAAGTAATACTCGTTGTCCAGGAAGTAGTAGGTCACGCCGTTGCGCACGGACTTGAACAGGCCGCAGTACTGGCTGCGCCAGCCCACCGGCACCGAGTAGTTGGTGACATACTCCAGAACCTCGCGGTACTTCAGGTCACCGTACAGGGGCATGATAACGCGGGCGTCCACGCCGTCCTTGACAAGGGCCTTGGGCAGGGAGCCTGCCACGTCCGCCAGACCGCCGGACTTTGCATAGGGGTTGCTTCCGAAGCAGCGTACAGGATTCTCATAGGATCTTCATTGGGGTCATTTCTCCTTTCCAGAAAAGCGGAACGGATACACAAAAGAGCGGGCGGGGGACAGGGCCCCCGCCCCTCTTTGAAGAGGGGCTACCGGGGAGGGAGCCGCCCCTGTGAAAAATTGCAGGATCAGACGATGTGGTTCTTCTGGACGTAGACGGGGAAACTCTCGGTACCGGACAGCTTCTTGCCTGCGTGATCTTGCACATTCTTGTCGGTCACAACGCAATCCAGCTGGGCACCTGGTTCCACAACGGTATCCTGCATCAGGACACAGTTGCGGACAACAGCGCCTTTCTTGACGCCGGACGCCGCGGAACAGGACACTGTTCTCCACAGTACCCTCGATGACGCAGCCGTCAGCCAGCAGGGAGTTGGTCCCTGGAACCGGTGACATAGCGCACCGGGTTGTCGTCGCGGATCTTGGTGTAAACCGGGCTGTGCTTGGGGAAGAGGGCGTTCAGATTCTTCTCGTCGATCAGCTTCAGGTTCTCGTCGAAGTAGCTCTTCATATCGCAGATATGGGCCACGTAGCCGGTGTACTCCAGAGCGCGGATGTCCAGGATGTTGACATTGTGTGCCAGGATATCGCGCTCGAAGTAGATCAGGCCGCGGGCAGTGGCGTCCTTGACCAGCTTGATCAGGGTCTCGCGCTCCAGCACATAGATGTTCAGGTCCAGGTTCTGCACGCCAGGGCGGTAGTCATTGAACAGCAGCTCGGTCACACGGCCGTCGGCATCGACGGTCAGGGTATAGTTGTCGTTCTTGCGGCCCTCGGGGATCTCGGTCTTCTGGTAAGCGACGGTCACATCGGCACCGCTTGCCTGATGGGCAGCCAGCAGAGCGTTGAAGTCATAGTTGACGGCGATGTTGGCATCGCTCATGACGACATATTTTTCTTTCTGATTCTCCAGGAAGTTGAGGATGGAGCCCAGAGCTTCCACACGGCCAGAGTAAATGCGCACGCCCTTTTCTGCAAAGGGAGGCACGATGTTCAGGCCGCCGTGACGGCGGGCCATATCCCATTCACGGCCGGTGCCCAGGTGGTCCATCAGGGAGTGGTAGTTCTTGCGCACCACGATGGAAACGTTGGAGATGCCGCAGTTGGCCATGCTGGAAAGGACGAAGTCCACCATGCGGTAACGGCCTGCAAAGGGGATCGAAGCCATGGCACGCTCGGTGACCAGCTCCGGGACGGTGTTATCATAGCTGTTGGGGAAAATGATGCCCAACGCGTTGTTGTTCTGGCTCAGCATACTTCCTCGCCCTCCTTGACGGAATCAAATACTTTGGCGCCCTCTTTGACGGTAGCGCCTGCGCCAATGGTAAGGCCGGTACCTACGTGCGCAATGGGGCCGTCGCCGCCGACCTTTGCGCCTGCGCCGACGGTGACGTCCTCTGCCAGGATGCAGCGCTTGACCACGGCACCTGCCTTGACGACCACGCCGTCCATCAGGACAGCGTCCTCAACGGTAGCGCGCCTTCTTCCACGTAACGCCTGCGCTCAGGACAGAGTGCTTGACGCGGCCGTAGATCTTGCAGCCCTCGGTGACCAGAGAGTCCTGCACGACGGCGCGGGGTCCGATCTTCTGAGCCGGCAGCACGGGGTTGCGGCTGTAGATCTTCCAGGTCTTGTCGAAGATGTCGATGCCGGAGTTCTCGGGATCCAGCACTTCCATGTTGGCTTCCCACAGGCTGTCGATGGTGCCCACGTCACGCCAGTAACCGGCAAAGCGGTAAGCGTACATCTTGCGGCCGTCGCGCAGCAGGGCGGGGATGATGTTCATGCCGAAGTCGTTCTTGGAGTTGGGGTCCGCCTCGTCCTCTTCCAGATACTTCTTCAGGACATCCCAGTTGAAGATGTAAATGCCCATGGAAGCCAGGTTGGACTTGGGTACCGGGGGCTTCTCCTGGAACTCGGTGATCGGTCGTTCTCGTCAGCGACCATCAGGCCGAAGCGGGAAGCTTCCTTCCAATCGACCTCCATGACAGCCACGGAGAACTCCGCACCCTTTTTCCTTGTGGAAGCGCAGGAAGTCGGCGTAGTCCTGCTTGGATCTGGTCACCGGACAGGATGATGACGTACTCAGGATCATAGCTGTCGATGAAGCTGATGTTCTGGTAGATGGCGTTTGCAGTGCCCTTGTACCAGTCGGTGCCCTTTGCCTGCTCGTAGGGAGGCAGGGTGTGCACGCCGCCATACAGGCGATCCAGATCCCAAGGCTGGCCGTTGCCGATGTACTCGTTCAGCTTCTGGGGCTGGTACTGCGTTGCGATGCCCACAGTATCAATGTTGGAGTTGACGCAGTTGGACAGCGGGAAGTCCACAATGCGGTATTTGCCGCCGAATCCCACTGCAGGTTTTGCCGTTTTCTGTGTCAGCGCGTACAAACGCGAGCCACGTCCGCCGGCAAGGATCATTGCCACAATTTCTTTTGCCATAGCTTTATTCTCCCCTTTTACACATTTCCGGATTTATTGGATTTGGAAATGGTTTGACTGTGTTGTGCGGATGCGCCCCGGTCACTCCTCGGTCTTGGCGGCCTTTTTGGCGCGGGGCTTGCGGGCAGGCTTTTCGGCTGCCGCGGGGGCAGCTTCAGCGGGCTCGGCTTTGGGTTTGCGGCCCCGCTGGGCTGGTGCTGCTTCGGGTGCGGCAGCGGCTTCTGCCTTGGGCTTCCGGCCGCGCTTGGCCGGGGCCTTTTCCGGTGCAGGTTCCGCTTCTGCCTTTGCCTTGCGGGTGGAGGTCTTTTTGGCTTTTTCCTCCTTCACGGCAGGCTCAGCCTTGGCGGTCTTCGTGGTCTTGGCGGCTGTCTTTTTGGCAGCGGTCTTTTTCACGGTCTGGGCCGTCTTGGCCGGATCTGCGCCTTGCGGGTGCGCTTGGTGGGCACCTCAAAATACAGGGTGCTCATGGGCGGCAGGGTGATGGTAATGCTCTGCTCAAAGCCATGCAGGGGCTTCTTGTGGGTGCGCACGGACTTGTTATGGACCGCGCCGGAACCGCCGAAGGCCTCGTCATCGCTGTTCAGCACTTCCTTATATGTACCTGCCACGGGTGCGCCCAGGGTATAGCCCTCGCGCAGGACGGGGTTGAAGTTGCAGACCACCAGGATCTGCTTGCCGTTTGCATCCTTGCGCAGGAAGGCGATCACGCTCTGCTTGGAGTCATCGGGCACGATCCACTGGAAGCCCTCCCAGCTGTAATCGATCTGCCAGAAGGCGGGGGGTGCTCTTTATAGAAGGCGTTCAGGGTCTTGACGTAGTTCTGCAGCTCAGTGTGCTTGTCGTAGTCCAGCAGCATCCAATCCAGCTGCTTTTCCTCGTTCCACTCCGTGAACTGGCCGAACTCCTGCCCCATAAACAGCAGCTTCTTGCCGGGGTGGGCCATCATGTAGCCGAAGAAGGTGCGCAGGTTGGCAAACTTAGCCTCGTACTCGCCCGGCATCTTGTTGATCAGGCTGCCCTTGCCGTGCACCACTTCATCGTGGCTGATGGGCAGCACAAAGTTTTCGCTGAACGCATAGAAGAAGCTGAAGGTCACCTTGTTGTGGTTGCCTGCCCGGAACAGCGGGTCGGTGCTCATGTAGCTGAGCATATCGTTCATCCAGCCCATGTTCCACTTGAAGTTGAAACCCAGGCCGCCGTCGCTGGCCGGTTTGGTCACCATGGGCCATGCCGTGGATTCCTCCGCGATCATGCACTTGTGGGGGTGGCGGCCCAGAACCGTATCGTTCAGCTTGCGCAGGAAAGCAACTGCTTCCAGGTTCTCCTTGCCGCCATTCTTATTGGGCTCCCATTCGCCCTGCTTGCGGTTGTAATCCAGATACAGCATGGAGGCCACGGCATCCACGCGCAGACCATCGATGTGATACTGCTCCAGCCAGTACAGGGCACTGGAGATCAGGAAGCTCTGCACCTCGCTGCGGCCGAAGTCGAACACCATGGTGCCCCACTCCTTGTGCTCGCCGCGCTTGGGGTTGGGGTCCTCGTAGCAGGCTTCTCCATCAAAGTTGTACAGGCCGAAGCCATCCTTCGGGAAGTGGGCGGGCACCCAGTCCATGATCACGCCGATGCCGGCCTGATGCAGCTTGTCCACAAAGGTCATGAAGTCCTTGGGGGTGCCGTAGCGGCTGGTGGGGGCAAAATAGCCGGTGACCTGGTAACCCCAGCTGCCGTCGAAGGGATATTCCATCACGGGCAGAAGCTCCACATGGGTATAACCCATCTCGGTGATGTAGGGGATCAGCTGGTCGGCCAGCTCAGAATAGTTATAGGGAACCTTCTCGTCCTTGAGCTTCCAGCTGCCCGCGTGCATCTCGTAGATGTTCATCGGGCCGTTGATCACGTCGGCCTTTTTCCTTCTGGAGCGGCCTGCCAGGCCTCATCGTGCCAGGCAAAGCCGGAGATATCATAGACCTTGCTGCCGTTGGACGGCCGGGTCTCCGCGTGGAACGCATAGGGGTCAGCCTTGTAGATCAGGTCGCCGCCCCGGGTGGTCACACAGTACTTGTAGACATCGTATTCCTTTACGCCGGGGATGAACAGCTCCCAGACCGAATCGCCATCCACTTTGCGCATCGGGTGGCTGCCCGGCTTCCAGCTGTTGAAATCGCCCACCACACTGATGGCGGCTGCATGGGGTGCCCAAACACGGAACACCACACCGGACTCTCCGGCGCGGGTCTCAAGGTGTGCACCAAAGTAACGGTATGCTTCGCAGTTGTTGCCCTGCTTGAACAGATAAATCGGCAGATCCGAGGGATCTTTCTGGATCTTTTCTTCCGTCGGTCTCATAAACAGCTCCTCCCCGTACAGGCCGCAGTGAGCCTATACCTTTGTACTCTCTTATATTAAAGAATTTTGTCCGATTTTTCAAGGGCTTTCCGTCAAAATCTACTATAATCTTTTCGTCAATATTTTTTCATTGTGGTCAACTTATCCAATTTTACACAAGAATTCTCGGCAAACTTTACAGAATATAGGGCAAAAAGAAAAACCCGCCTCATTTTTCCTGCAAATCCAGGAAACTGAAGCGGGTGCTTTTTCAAATTTTTCCGTGTGCTATGCGGTTCAGCCTACAACGTAAACGTTGACCTGAATGGCTCCGTTGATGACCGACTCTGCGTAGGTCTCATAGAAGAGATCCACCAGGATCTGGCCCTTCTGCACCGCGATACCGGTGTCGGTGGCGATGGCATAGCCGTAAACAAAGCTGCCGTCCGTGGAAGTGATGTACAGCAGCGTACCATAAGGGATGACGCTGGGGTCAACGGCAACGGTGCCGTAGCCCAGGCCCAGGCCCGACGAGCCCTTGCCCGTGCGGGAATAATAGCCCGTGGCCTTGCCGGTGAGGACCTGGCTGTACGAGGCGGGGGCGTTGGTGGTGCCGTCCGGCCCGGTCAGGGGAGAAACGGGCGCACCTGCACCATAGGTCTTGATCACATGGCTGGTGGGCTCCACCGTCGTGGTCACATCCACTACCACGCTGTTCTCCAGTTCGCCGTCCACATACTTTTCGCGGGTGGTCACGGTCTGCTGACCCTCCGCCCCATGCTGCAGGGTAGTGGCCCGGCCGGTGTTGCGGAAGTACAGGCTGGTGTAGATATACTGGGTGTCGTAGGGGATGGTCTGCGTCTCCACGCGGTCCTGGTAGTCCACGCGGTGCACCGTGATCTCACTGCCCGCAGTGACCAGCTGATCCAGCGCAGGCTCGGTGTAGTCCTCTGCCTCCAGGGTGATGCCGGCGCGCTCCAGCGCTTCGGCAACGGTGCCAAAGGCCATCTTCACCGGGTAGGTCTGGCCGTCGGCCTGGATGGTCACCGAGAAGGCCCGCTCAATGTTCAGGGCGGCAAGACTGCCGCTGAACGCGGTGTAGTAAACGTTGTCTCCCTCCCCGGCCTCAATGCCGGAAAGGCTCATCACGCGGGCAGGGTCAGTCTCACTGCTGACCACCAGCTGACGCGCACCATCGGAGTCGGTGACGTAGGTCAGCCGCAGATTCGCAGCGGTCACACCAAGGGTAGACACAAGGCACACTGCCATGACGCAGAACGCCAGCACGCGGGAAGAGACTGCAGATCTGCAGCCCGAGGATGCTTTTTTTTTCCAAGTTTACGGAAGCGATACGAGACAACTCCTCTCTTCTTGCTTTTGGTGCGGCCGCGGATGCTGCATTGCACCCCGGCCGCCGGGACTGCGGAGCACCAGGGGCTCCACAATCAAATACGATGCTTTTCCGGCTGTGGAAGCCAAGCATCGTATTGCGTCGGAATCCGTTCCAACGGGACATTGCTCCGTCCCCCGGCACAGGCCCCCATTGCCTGCACCGTACCGTCCGCTCAGACGGCATTTCACTTCATCCAGATAAAATTTAAACGCTGCAACGTCCGTTGCTCCGTTGCGCGGTATTATCTTACCAGACCGGAGCCGATTTGTCAAATCGGGCGTCTCCGCTTTGTTAGATCTTAACATTCTTTTTTGTGCAATTTTAACAGTGTTTCCTGCAAAATATTGTTTTTTAAGTTATTTCCTCTGGATTTTCCGCTCTTTTTCGTCTACGTTCTGTTCATGAATTTTTAACATTTGCATCCGTCCCGGACGCCCCGGAACGACCCGTTTCTGGCCCTCCCGCACGGAAACAAGCGGCCAAATACCGCAGTTTTCTGCACAAAACCAGGCCCGCCGCCGGGCATTTTCCGCACCCGGAATTGCCCCCGAATTACCCCCAAAAACAACCCTCCGGCAAAATGCCGAAGCCCAGAAATCTGCGGAGAAAAAGAACACACTTCTGCTGCCGCGCGCCCCGGCGTACAATCAAATAAAAACCGGAAAGGAAGGTCAAAACCATGAAGATCCAGATCATTCATCGAGCCTGCGGCGGCACCGAATTCCTGCCGCAGCCCAGCCGCCTGCACCTGGGCGCACAGAACGCGGAAGGCGTGGACCGGCTGCAGTTCCAGCTGCCTGAAAGCTGGGCCGACTGCGCCATTGCCCTGTACCTGCGCCGCAGCGACGGCACCCAGCTGGCCCCGGTGCCGCTGGACGGCGATGCCTGCGTGACGGTGGACCGCCGCCTCACCGGCTGCACCGGTGGGCAGTGGATGCTGGCCGCCGTGAGCGGCTCCGGCTACACCGCCTACACCCGCCCCGGCCGGTACGACACCTATGCCACCCTGCCCACCGACGGCGGCTCCGAGGACCTGCCGCCCACCCTGTACGAGCAGTTCGTGGCCCGCGTGCTGGAAAGTGCCAGCACAGCCGCCACGGCGGCCCAGAGCGCCTCGGCCAGCGCCGAACGCTGCACTTCCAGTGCCGCACAGGCACAGACTGCTGCCCGGCAGGCCAGCACCAGCAGCACCGCGGCGGCCGGGTGTGCATCCCGGGCCGAGGCTGCTGCCGCCCGCGCCGAAGAGCTGGCCCCGGCAGACGGTCAGGTACTGAGCGTGAACGGCAAAAGCGGTGTAGTGGTCCTGCGTGCGCAGGACGTGGGTGCCCTGCCCCGGCCTGCGCAGCCGGCAGCCGGCTCCCTGCTGCGGGTTCTGAGCGTGAACCCCGACACCGGTGCCCTGCTCACCGACACTACGCCCCCGCCCGACCTGACGCCCTATGTGCGCAGCAGCACCCTGCCGGACGCAAAGACCCCCGGCCCGGTGCGCATCGACCCGCAATACGGCGTGGCTGTGCGGGAGGACGCCACCCTGACCCTTGTGCCTGCCTCCGCCGAGCAGCTGGACAGCATGACCGACGGCTTTGCGCCGCTCACCCCGGTCCTGCTGCCCTACGGCGTGAAAAAAGCGCTCACCACCGCCAGCACTGCCGCCGGGTGGACCGGTGCGGAAAAGACGGCCGCCCTGCGCACGCTGGGTGCCGACCTGACCGCCTACTATACCCGGCTGGAGGCCGATGCCAAATTCGGCACGCCTTACAGCCTGCCGCCCGCTACGGCGGACCAACTGGGCGGCGTGAAAGTGGGCGAAGCGCTGGACATCGCCCCGGACGGCACCCTCAGCGCCAAAACGCTCAATGACAAGATCGCTGCCGCCGTGGCGGTAAAGTCGGAGCCACGGCTGGTGTGGAACCACTACGAAGAAACCGGAAAAAGGTGGAAGACCTACGATATCAAAATGCCAGACGGCCTGGACTACGTGCACGTCAAGACGAAATATAACAGCAGTACCGGCGGGTACGGCGAGGAAGTAGACATTGCAAAAGGCAGCACCGCCAATCATAACTACGGAAATGGCACTGGAATTTTCGCATCCAACACGACTTTCCAGACAGACGGGACCCTGCACTTTGCAACAGAATCGTCGACCGGCGGCTACACCGTAGAGATCTGGCTCACCGGCTACCACTACCCCACCCTCGCGGACCTGTTGACACAGGTGACCGCCGTGGAGAGCAGTGTCACCGATCTTCAGGTGGCCCTGTGCGAGCTGTACGAAGAAAAGGAGGAAAATTGATGGCGAAAATTTATGCAGCCCTGATCCGCAAGGGTATCAAGACGCTGGACGAGGTGCCCGCCCGTCTGCGCAGCACCGTGGAAGCCCTGCTGGCGGAGGTGGAAGCCGATGCTTGAAGCCTGGTCCCGCACGCGGGACGGCACCCGGAAGCTGAGCGCAAACTTCACCGTGGCCGAGTTTGCCTGCAAAGATGGCTCGGACCCTGTGTTCGTGGACAGCAGCCTTGCCGCCCTGCTGCAGAAGATCCGCGACCACTTCGGCCGCCCCGTAGTCATCACCAGCGGCTACCGCACCGCCGCTCACAACAAATCCGTGGGCGGGGCCGCCTACAGCCAGCATCTGTATGGGCGCGCTGCCGACATCCGGGTGCAGGGCATCCCGGTGGAGCAGCTGGCCGCCTATGCAGAGACCTGCCTGCCCGGCACCGGCGGCATCGGCCGGTATCCGCCCCGGGCCGGACGGGCTGTGGGCTGGGTCCATGTGGACACCCGCCCCGCCAAAAGTCGCTGGACAGGTTAAGAAGGAGGTGAACCCAATGGAAAGCATCCTGTCCGCCGTGATCGCCGGTGCCGTGACCCTGATCGGGGTGCTGATCGCCAACAGCCGCAGTCAGGCCGTGACCGACACCAAGCTGGAAGAGCTGACCCGCGAGGTGCGCGAGCACAACAATTTCGCCCGCCGCGTGCCCATTCTGGAAGAGCAGATGAAGGTGGCCAACCACCGCATCGCCGACCTTGAGAACAATGAACGAATGAAAGAGAGGAACTGATTTATGGAACTGAGCAACAAGATTTCCGCCGCTACCCTGGCCCCGCACCGCTGTGCTCCTGCTGGCCCTGACCAATCAGCTGCTGAGCGCCTGCGGCAAGCCCGTGCTGCCCATCGAGAGCGCCACCGTGGAGCAGCTGGTCACCGCCGGCATCACCACCGTGGCCGCGCTCATCAGCTGGTGGAAGAACAACAGCTTCACCGCTGCCGCCGTGGCCGCCGACAGCTACCTGGCCCGGCTGAAGCAGAAGCAGTGATCGCCGACTGCCCTATATAAGGTAAGAGGGCAAGGCCCCCGGAGACGCAGGTTTCCGGGGGCCTTTTTCGTCTGCAGCAGGGCGGCAGGAGAAATTCCAGCCGGTTCTTTGCCCGAAATTCCGTCCCTCAAAAAGTGGTTTTCCGCAACAATCCGCACACTCTGCACCAGTACCGCAACCGCATCATTTCACGTCCGCAACAGTTTTCTCTTTTTTCTGCAACAAATTCTTGTGATTTGTGCAAAATATCCAATTCAGACTTTGGAATATTTTCACAAATCATGCGTTTCTACACATTTTTTTCTTGACAACCCGCACCGGAAAATGGTATAAAGGAAGCAGGATAGTAAGCCTTGAAATATGTCCATCCTATGGGACAGTTGTAATGCGTAAAAGACTTGACGCCATTTGAAAGGAGCCATCAATCATGACGAACAAAAAGCTGAAACTCGCTGCCATGTCCGTAGCCCTGACCGCCTGCGTTGCCGCCCAGCCCCTGGTGGCTCACGCAGTAGACGCTCCTGCTGAGCCCGAGAGCAAAGACCCCGACCCTAAGGCCGCTTTGGAAGAAGGAGCCGACCTGAAGGGCCAGGAAGAAAACGCCCCGGAGGGCAAAGACCCTGCTCAGGAGACCCCTGAAGACCAGGTGGAGGCCCCTGTGAACCAGGAAGCCGACAAAAAGGAACAGGAGCCTGCCTTTGCCCCGGATACGGAGTCTAAGGATGTAGAGATCGACTACAAGGACCCCCAGCCGGACCCCAAGGACCCCGACACCACCATCACCGAGGGCGCCGTCATCGACACCAGCAAGAAGGATGAGGAGTCCGGCAAGACGGGCAAGATCGGTGAGGCCACCAAGACCGAGACCGTGGACCCCGACGCCTCCACCACCGAGGTAGAGATGGGCAAGACCACCACCCACCCCGACGGCAGCACCACCACCCCGGGTACCCAGACCACCACCGACCAGGGCTCCGGCGAGGCAAAGGCTGAGACTGAGACCGAGACCCAGGAGACCGGCGATAAGGAAAAGGACCCGGAGAAGGGCCAGATCGACCTGAATGAGGAGCTGGGCGAGGACCGCTCGAAGCTGACCTGGGACGGCGTGGACGCCGAAGCCGGGAAGGACCAGGAAGAAAAGGCCAAGTACAACGGCTATACCATCCAGGAGTCCAAGCCCTCTGAGGACGGCAACTCCAAGGAGCTGACCCTGAAAAAGACCGAGACCGGGGAGGAAAAGCACCTTTCTGCCGAGGATATCGCCAAGCTGATGGACGAGAGCGAGCACCTGGACAAAAAGGAGGACGGCTCCTATACCCTGAAAAAGACCGAGGACATCCTGGACGAGGAGGGCAAGGTCATCGGCACCCGTACCACGGTGTACCAGATCACCCGGGATTCGGTGCAGACCACCACCGAGACCACCCTGAAGATCCGGATGGACAAGGGCACCAAAAAGGACTCCGTGAAACTGGACACCCCGATCCAGCAGCCGGACATCAAGGACGAGGAGACCGAAAAAGTCCTTCTCCCCTCCGGGAAGCTGGAAAATATCCTCCAGGACCCCACCACCGTTAAAAAGGACGACGGCACCTACATCTATACTGAGACCATCCCCAATGAGGACGGCATCACCATCCGGGAATACACCATCACCAAGACCGATGAGGCCCGGGACCTTACCTACCGGGAGCTGGCTGATCGTCTGGGCGAAGACTTTACCGGCGACCAGGATGGCGTGTACTACAAGGGTGAAAAGCTGACCGTTGAGCAGATGGAAGCCAAGCGTCACGCCCTGCGCTATCAGGTCCAGATCAAGGAGACCCACAAGACCTTCGACCAGGTGAGCGGAAAGGACGAAGCCGAAACCGCCGCCAAGACCGAGGCCATCAAGGGCGCTCTGCGGAATGCTGCCAAGAAGAATGGCATTGAGCTCACTGAGGATGATCTGAAGGACATCAAACTCACAGGCGGCGACCTGATCGTTACCCGGGATGGCAAGCAGTATACTTTCCACTATACTGAGGCAGATGTCAAATATTCTGCTCCCACCTCCACCGACGACACCACCGTGGACGGCAAGGACGCCGAGGACGTGAAGGAGACCACCGTGACCGGCACCGCCTACGTCACCAGCGGCACCATCTCCTGGTCCAAGAAGGGCGAGGATGGCACCTATACGGCCTCCGGGACCCTCAAGCCCGGTGACCACCACATTGCTTCTAAGCCCGAGATTCCCACAGGCGACAATGTGGTCAAGAGCTTCACAAACGATGCGATCATCTACACCGTGACCACCAAGAACGACGACGGCAGCATCACCGAGACCATCTACACCTTTAAAGAAGCATTCGTTTCCCTCACTCCTTCCGAGAAGGAAAAGGCCGCCTGGGATGCTCTTGCCAAGGCAGAGAACAAAACGGTCCAGCAGCTGAAGGCCGAGGGCTACACCATCAGTGACATCAAGTTTGATTCTATCACCAAATCCACCTGGACCGTGGAGACCAGGACCCACACGACCGATGAAAAGAAGGTAACCCTTAACCAAACTCTCGTAGACGACACCTGGACCCTGACGGGCACTACCCTCAAGACCAAGGACGGCCAAATCTACAAGAACCTGAAGAAGAACTCTGACGGCACCTACACCGCCACCAAGGAGGATGGCGATAAGACCATCACCTACACCTTTACTCTTGGGGAAGAAAAGGACCTGGATGAAGCCACCATCAAGGCCATGCTGGCCAAGGAGTTCAATATCAGTGCCGACGCCATCACCCTGAAGGACGGCCACGCCACCTACAAGGACGGCGAAACCACCGTTACCATCGACTACAGCAAACTGAGCAAAAAGACCCTGAAGATCGACACATCGGTCAGCGAGGCTGTCTCCGTGACAGATACCATAAAGACCGACCAGGACCTGAAGGACGCACAGGATAGGCTGTACGAGGTACTGAAGGAGAAAGTAAAATCCATTAAGCTGCAGCCGGGCGAGACGCTCTGGATCGGTGACCTGCAGATCAAGGACATCGACAGCCAGAAAGAGGAGATCATCAAGCACTTTACCACGGCTGTGTCCCACGAAAATATGTCCCAGCAGGCCCTCATCGCCGCCCTGAACGCCCAGGCCGACGAGGCAAAAACGACAAAAGTGACCGTGAACGAGGGCACCAAGTATCAGGAGGAGCTGAAGAACTACTACTCCGGTGATGAGAACCTCAAGCACAAACCCAAGGATCCCCCAAGCACTGGAATGGACAGCTTAAAGAATTGGAGAAGGGAGACGGCATCACCCACCTGGACCTGGCCTCCGGTGCCAAGATGGACAAGCTGCCGGATAAGGACGGCAACGTGATCCAGACCGACTGTGTGCTTCTTGCCAAGGGCCAGAAGCTGGAATGGAACTACGATGCTGGAAAACTGTTGGCAGATCAGTCCACCCTGAAGGACTCCGATAAGAACCATACGGTTGGCCTGGAGAAGCACATCTCCAAGGATACGGAGGACGGCCATGGCTATCACTACGAGTATAACCGCAGCGAGGATAACAACAACCCCCAGAAGAGTGTACAAGCTCACCGGCACCGTAGCCTATGATGCCCTCAAGAATGGCGATGACATTATCGAGTACACCAGCCGGGAAAAGGCTATCAAAGCCTACCGGGAGGCCACAGGCAAAACGAGTGACGATATCAGTGATGCGGAGATCCTCGGCACCTATGTGGTGCCCATCGGCACTGGCCGTAGCAAGGTCTACCAGGTCTACACCAAGACTGCCGAGATGACCTCCTACGGCTACATGACCCGGGACGCCAACACCTGCGTCAACAGCACCTTTGGCCGCCAGTACGACAGCTGGGATAATCCCGAACACTACAAAAACTGGAACTATATCGGCGGCTACGACCTGATGATCAGCGACCTGGTGCAGGTCAGCGAGGGCAAGGTGGTGGGCCAGACTCAGTCCAGCATCAAGACCCTTTGGGCTCCTCTGGCCATCCGCTCCACCCAGAGCCTGGAGAACAAGAGCCTGCAGCTGGACACCAAGCACACCAGCACCCCGGTGACCAAAACCGAGAACCTTGGCAGCGGCTACGAGGAGAAAGGCAGCTTCACCTACGACGTTTCCTACGAGCACACCGATACCTACACCGACAACTGCAGCCAGGGCGTCAAGGGTACCGGCACCGACAAGTACAAGACCTTTACCCAGCTGCTGAAGAAAGCGTTCTCCGGCAAGGGCGAGACCAGCTACGATACCGGCAGCATCAGCTACACCTACCGCACCACGGACAAGGTGGACACCACCGCCCTGACCAAGGACACCAAGAACACCACCACCGCCAAGGCAGCCTACAACTTTATCACCGTGGCCCGGAAGAACTTTACCGTCACTACGCCTGCTGACCCGGAGGAGGAGCCCACGCCTCCCCAGGAGGAAGAAGTAGAGACCCCGGAAACCCCGGAAACTCCCCAGACCCCCGAGCTGCCGCCCGTGCAGGACGCCACCCCGGACCAGGTGATCGCTCCGGCCAACCCCGAACTGCCCCCTGTGCAGGATGCCACTGCACTACCGCAGACCGGCGTGAACTGGATGGCCGCTCTGGGCATGGCATTCAGCGGCATGCTGCTGACCATCGCAGGCGCATTCGCCAGCCTCAAGTACAAGGAAAAGCACTGATGCTTTTCCCTTCCAACGTGATCCACGTCAAGTCGTAAACGCATAGAAAGGGCCTCCCCATTCCGGGGAGGCCCTTTCGTGTTGTGTTCGGCTTATGCTTCCGCATTCCCCACGCTCATGTACTCCTTGCGGAAGGAGTAATCCTGATAAAACGGCTTGTTGCGGCCATGCTGACCGGCCACATAGGAGCACATGTTGGCACTGCCCGCCGACACGCCGATGCAGCAGTCGAACTGCACGCCCTCTTCCATGCAGCGGTCCAGCACACCGGCCCCGTAAATGCCCCGCAGGCCGGAACGTCCGGTGCCTGCGGGGCGGCTTTTTGCATTTATGAAACGGAGGAAAACGCTCAGAGGTCTGCGCCGTTGGAGCGGATGACCTTCTGATACCAGTAGAAGGAATCTTTCTTGCTGCGGGCCAGCGTACCGGTACCGTCGTCCTGCTTGTCCACATAGACGAAGCCGTACCGCTTGCTCATCTCGCCGGTAGAGGCGGACACCAGGTCGATGCCGCTCCAGGCGATGTACCCCATCAGGTCCACACCGTCGGACACAGCCTGCTTGACCGCCTCGATGTGACGGCGCAGGTAGTCGATGCGGTAGTCATCGTGGACACTGCCGTCGGGCTCCACCGTGTCGTGGGCACCCAGACCGTTTTCCACCAGGAACAGCGGTTTCTGGTAGCGGTCGTACAGCTGGTTCATGGTGATGCGCAGGCCCAGCGGGTCGATGGCCCAGCCCCACTGGCTGGTCTGCAGATAGGGGTTCTTCACCGAGCGCACCACGTTGCCGTCGTTCACGGCCTTGCCCTCCAGGCTGGCCGCCACGCAGCGGCTGGCATAGTAGCTGAAGGAGATGAAGTCCACGGTGTTCTCCCGCAGCAGGGCGTCATCGCCGGGCTCGGTGTGCAGCTGCACCTGCTTTTCCGCAAACAGCTTGCGGGCGTAGCCGGGGTAGCGGCCCCGCACCTGCACGTCGATGAAGAGCAGGTTTTCCTGCTCCTTCTGCACCGACTCCCAGACGTCCTCCGGGTTGCAGGAGTAGGGGTAGAAACTGCCGCCGGCCAGCATGCAGCCCACCTGATTGGCGGGGTCGTACTGGTGAGCCAGGCGGGTGGCCGTGGCGCTGGCCAGCAGCACATGGTGGGCCGCCTGATAGATCACCTGACTGCGGTTCTCGCCCTCCTGGAAGGCGATGCCCGCTCCGGAGAAGGGGCTGTGCAGCAGGATGTTGATCTCGTTGAAGGTAAGCCAGTAGTGCACAAGGCCGGAGTATTCTTTGAAGCAGGTCTCGGCGTAGCGGGCAAAGCATTCCAGCGTTTTGCGGCTGCGCCAGGAGCCGTACTGCTCCACCAGACCCATGGGGATATCAAAGTGGCACAGGGTGACCAGCGGCTCAATGCCGTACTTCCGGCACTCCTGGAACACATTGCGGTAAAGGCCACACGCCCTCCGGGTTGGGGGGTCCGTTCATCGCCGTGTGGGTACAGGCGGGACCAGGAGATGGAGGTGCGGAACACCTTCAGCCCCAGCTCTGCCATCAGGGCGATGTCCTCTTTGTAATGGTGGTAGAAGTCCACGCCGGTGTGGCTGGGGTAATACTCCCCTGCCTGCAGCGTCGGGTGGGGCGTGCCGCCCAGCTTGACCTCCATGCGGTGGACACCGTGGGGCATCATGTCGATGTTGCTCAGGCCGCGGCCGCCCTCGTTGTAAGCGCCTTCGGCCTGATTGGCCGCAATGGCAGCACCCCAGAGGAAGTTTTCGGGCAGTTTGTAATCAGACATAGGGATCACTCCTCTTCCGGGAGATCCTCAAAGCCGATCACCAGCGTCAGCACAAAGGACAGCACGATGGACAGCACCGAGATGCCGACGATCCAGGCGATGCTCACACCGGGGTTGGCCGGGTCGATGAACTGCACGCCGGTGAGAACGCTGGGCGACACCATGGAACGGCTGGCCAGGCCTGCCATGCCGGCCAGGCAGCCGCAGACAAAGCCGGTGATCAGGGAAGCGATCAGGGGGCGCTTCAGGCGCACGGCCACGCCGTACAGGGCGGGCTCGGTGGTG
>VOFC01004250.1_pt1 | contig 61405 bp, 101 predicted proteins | sample 5384161 | NCBI WGS metagenome assembly VOFC01 (sample SAMN12384722, study PRJNA508395) | human gut metagenome | isolation source: healthy gut B | host: Homo sapiens
TCCATTATTTCAGATACATTACGGACATCTTAATTGCGGTATTGTAATTATTTTTATTTTTGTTGTTATTCCAACAACATTCTTTTTTTTCTTCTTTATAGTACACTAATACCTGCAAAACAACTGATACCATTTTAAACATATTTCTATTTTTAAGAAAAGGAGAATCATTATGATCAGAAAAATAATCCATATAAATGAAGAAAAATGTAACGGATGCGGTGCATGTGCCAACGCCTGTCACGAAGGTGCCATTCAGATGGTTGATGGAAAAGCCCGATTAATGCGCGATGATTTTTGCGATGGCCTTGGTGACTGTCTGCCGGCCTGTCCGACAAATGCAATCACATTTGAAGAACGTGAAGCGGATAAGCTTATGATGATGATGCAGTAAAAGCACATCTTGCCGCCAAAGGGCCGGAAGCACTTAAGAAACACCTTGATGCAAAAAAGCACATGCTCACGATAATGATGCACCAGCTCCACATCATGGTGGATGTCCGGGTTCTATGGCTCGTGAAATTCAACACACTGCTCCTCATGGTGGATGTCCGGGTTCTATGGCTCGTTCGGTTGAACACACTCATAATAATGATGCAAGTGCTTCTAATAATATGTCAGGAAGTACACCGACCGCTTACTCCATGGAAAGTCAGCTTCGTCAGTGGCCGGTCCAGATCAAGCTTGCTCCGCTGAGCGCACCATATTTCCAGAATGCAAATCTGCTGATCGCAGCCGACTGTACGGCATATGCATATGGCAACTTCCACAACCAGTTCATTAAGAATCACGTTGTACTGATTGGATGTCGAAGCTGGATGTAGTTGATTATACGGAGAAATTAACCGAGATCATCAAGCATAATGATTTCAAAAAGTCTTACTATCGTCCGTATGGAAGTTCCTTGCTGCGGAGGACTGGGCATGCCGCTACAGAAGCGTTAAAAGCAAGCGGGAAGTTTATTCCTTGGCAGGTGGTGACGATTGGGATTGATGGAACTATAAAGGATATTTAATGCATGAAGCGGTCGTTACCCGGACTGCATAAAACTTAGGAACTCTTTCCTGTTCAGATTCCGTCGGTGGAAAGAGTTCCTAAGTTTTATTCCGTGGGTATCGCATGCTGTAATGATTAAAAAGCAGAGCCGTAACCGTTGTGGTACCGGAAGTGTATAAAAAAGCCAGAAAGTCACGGCTTTCCCCAATTCTACCACTGATTACTCATCAGTGATAGGATTTTTATCTTCTTTCTTCTTTATAAATTGATGGATTGGAAGTAAAATTCCAATATATCCCTTTTTATACATAACATTCATTAATGACTTCATTCAATAGTACTTTCGATAGTATTTCGAAGAGAAATTATGCCATTTATACGAGTTCCGTACATCGGTTTTATTTTCAGGACAACATACTGATTTGTGCATAATACACCGTCTATCATAACCATTAATCAATTTCGCTATATACATGTAAGATTTTATCAGAAACTTCCTTGATTTTTTCATCTGATACTATTTGACTTATGACAGAATCGTTCGTAAGATTGTCAAAACGTTTTTCATTATATTTTACGTTTCCACCAGTAACATCATCGGTATAATTCTGTTCTTTGTCCAGTTCACAATTTGCAACACACAGAGCAGCGAAAGCATCGGAAAAATTCTTTATATGTTCATTCTCTTCTCTTTTAACTTTTTCTTCTTGGGGAACCGTTCGGAAAGTTATATTCGAAAAAGCTACATCTATATCTTCTGGTGATGCAAGAACTTCTCTTGGATGTGTCCCGTACTCAGAACCGACAATTTCCATTAGGACAATTTTTTATGCTTTAGAAATACTCCATGATCGAATCAGCACTCAACCAGGCTATCTTACTTTTCTTCCGGCCGAGTATCAGCCGCTTCATATATTAAACAGCAAAATCATCGATTTTCCCGAATATACTTCATCCACTCTTTAATCTCTTTCTCATGCCCATTCTCACTCGGCACATAGAATTTCTCTCCCACGATCTCATCCGGCAGATACTGCTGTTCTACATAATGATGCGGATAATCATGTGCGTATTTATAGCCAATACCGTGGCCCAGTTTCTGAGCTCCTTTGTAATGGGCATCCTGCAAATGTGAAGGAACGCTCGTCTTGGTGCGCTTCACACTCGCCATTGCTTCAAAAACTGCATTGCATGCAGCATTACTCTTTGGGGCAGTTGCCACATAAGTGACTGCCTGCGAAAGGATGATCTGTGCTTCCGGCATACCGATTCTTTCAACTGCCTGGGACGCAGATACTGCTACCGTAAGTGCCATCGGATCTGCATTTCCCACGTCCTCCGAAGCACAGATCATAATACGCCTGGCTATGAACTTGATATCTTCTCCTGCATATAACATTTTTTGCAAGATAGTACACCGCTGCATCCGGATCAGAACCTCGCATGCTTTTGATAAATGCTGAAATCGTATCGTAATGATTATCGCCTGTCTTATCATATTTGACTACACGCTTCTGGATACACTCAGATGCCACATCCAAAGTGATATGTATCTTTCCATCCTGGCTGCGTTCTGTTGTCAAAATTCCAAGCTCTACCGCGTTCAGTGCACTTCTGGCATCTCCGCCTGAAATATCTGCAAGAAATTCTAACGCATCTTCATCAATCACGGCTTGATAACTTCCCATTCCCTTTACTGTATCATAGACAGCTCTTGTGATCAACGTCTTAATATCTTCTTTATCAAGTGGCTTTAGCTCGAAAATACTGGATCTCGACAACAGCGCCCCATTTACTTCAAAATATGGATTTTCCGTCGTTGCGCCAATCAGGATAATCGTGCCATCCTCTACAAACGGGAGCAGATAATCCTGCTGCCCTTTGTTAAATCTGTGGATCTCATCTACAAACAAGATTGTCTTTTTCCGATACATTCCCTGCATCTCTTTTGCCTTTGTGATCACTTCTTCCATGTCTTTTTTTTCCTGCAGTTGTTGCATTAATCTGGGTAAATTCCGCACTGGTTGTATTAGCGATCACTTTCGCAAGTGTAGTCTTTCCGGTTCCTGGAGGACCATAAAAAATGACAGAGCTTAACTTATCTGCCTTGATTGCTCTGTAAAGTAATTTGTCTTTTTCCGATAATGTGCTTTTGTCCCACAACCTCATCCAGGGTTGTCGGGCGCAGTCTGATGCCAGTGGGGCCTCTTTTTTTCCATATTCTGCTCTCTCATATAATCAAATAAATCCATTTATCTAATCTCCATTGCCTGTATATCATTCTTGTTTTTTGCTCATCCTCTGTAATATATCTAGTTCATGATCAGTTCATCCACTGTTACAAATTCATAACCTTCTTTTTTTGCAAGATATCTATTATGCGCAGCGCCGCATTTACACTGGATTCATAACAGTCATGCAATAAAATGATATCATTTTCCTTCGCCTGCGTCACTACTTTTTATTGACAATTTCATCCTCATTGTTTGTTGTCCAGTCCAGTGGATCAATCGTCCACATTACCAGGCATCACATCCAGTTCCCACTCTAACTTCTTCTGCCACGCTCCAAAGGGTGGTCTCATATAAGACACCTCATTTCCTGTAATCTCTGTAATTGCCTCATTCGTTAACAGAATCTCTTCTTTTGCTTTTTCATCCGATACCCGTGTGATCTCCACATGATGATATGTATGATTACCGATCAGATGTCCCTCCTCTGCTTCACGCTTTACCAGCTCCGGATTTTTTTACATTCTCTCCGATCAGGAAAAATGTTCCTTTCACATTCCGCTCTTTCAGTCCGTCCAGAAGTTTTACCCCATCCATGCTGTACTTGGTCCGTCATCAAATGTAATTGCGATCTTCGGAGCTTCTTTTATCATACTGGAGGCTACATACTGTAAAGCCTTTTCATTTTTCTTTGCCTCTCGATACATCTGAAGTACGCCCTGTTTCCGGCTTACCTGCTCCACTGCCGGACTTTTCCAGCAATATCATCTTTGTAATCAGGAGGTATATTCCCACAACATATAACAATAAGAGCAGTCCTGTTTTTAATAAATTCTTATTTTTATAATTCCAATCCACTTTCATGCTGCACCCGCACACGGCCATTTCATTCATACTATATGCGTAGTCCGATTATTTCATTCCATGCTGCCACTGACAGCTTCTTCAAATGCATGGCGATAAAAAGAACAGGTTTTCTCCGATAAATACAGATAAACCTGCTCTTGTCGAAAGAACCTGCCATTGGCAGCTTCCCTCGAATGCATCTTCATGCAGAAAACTTCTTTACTTCTTTTGTTTTTTGATGAAGATCCCTTTCTTATATTCTTTTTTTCTTTTTTTTTGATGAAGTGTTTTTTCTCACACTCCAGCCAAATGTTCCAAGTGAATCACCAAGTGTCAGATATTCTCCATGAGAATACGCCAGAAGTCCGGCCTTTCCTAATTGAAGTCTGCCTTTTTCATCCAGATACTCTTCTCCTACCTGAACTGCTTCTACTTTTGCCAGAAACATATGATGCGAACCAAGTTCTTTTATCTCTGTCACTTTACATTCAATGTTTACAGGACACTCTTCTATGATCGGTGCATAGTCTAATTTTGAAGCCTGACCTTCCGTCAGATGCATCTCTTTCCATTTATCCACATCTCGTCCAGACCTTACTCCGCACCAGTCCGTAGCTTTTTTTAATTTTTTCTGTCGTCAGATTCACTACAAACTCTCCACTGTCTTTTTTAACAGTCCATAAGAGTAACGCTCTGGTCTTACGGATATATATAACATTGCCGGATTCGTGCATACAGTTCCTGTCCATGCCACAGTTATAATATTTGATTTTCCGGATCGATCTGCCGTACTTACCATTACTGCCGGCAATGGATACAGCATATTCCCCGGTTTCCAGATCTGCTTTTGCCATATTCTCTACCTCTACTGTTGCAGTTCACTTACCAGAGTCGGTATCAGCTGTTTCTTTCTGGACACAACTCCTTTTAAGATCATCTTTTCGCTGTCTTCCTTCAGATCAAATGCATCAATGATATACTCTTTTTCGCTTTTTGCGCCGCAGCACAATAGTTCTGTCGATTCATCCAGAATATCCGTCAGCATAAAGAATACCATCTGTACTCCATTTTTTCTCCAGTACTTCCGGCAGATATGGAGTCAGCATCTCTTTCACTTCCTGCAGTTCTTCTTTACTCATCGAATTCAGCTGTCCCACGCCAAATACCATATCATTTACTGTAAACTGCTTGAAATCCTGGAAACAGATATCCTCTGCCGTCTTTCCTGCAAGACTGCTTCCTGCCTTGAACATTGCCTGTGCCTGTTCTTCCAGATTGATTCCTGCAATCTTTCCAAGTTTCTTTGCAACTTTTTCATCCAGCGATGTGCAGGTCGGCGAGCGGAATAACAGTGTATCGGAAATGATTGCCGAACACAGAAGTCCTGCAATCGTTGGTGTAATCTCTACGTCGTTTTCTTTATACATCTGATATACGATCGTTGCCGTACATCCTACGGCTGGTTTCTGAAAAAAATACAGGTCCCATCGTCTCGATATCTCCAAGTCTGTGATGATCAATAATCTCCACGATCTCAGCTTCCTCGATACCGTCTACTGCCTGATTCTTCTCGTTATGATCCACCAAGATCACTTTCTTTTTACTTACATTTAAGAAACGACGTCTTGATACGAATCCCTTAAACTTCCCATGCCGGTCGATAATCGGGAAATCACGGTATTTCTTCTTTGCCATAACTTCCTTAATATCTTCCACATAATCACTCATATGGAAACAAGTAAGTGGTGTCTTCGTCATAAAGCGCTTGACCGGAACGCTCTGGTTGATCAGTCTGGCTGCCGTAAATGTATCGTGCGGTGTACTGATGATTACCGTACTCTGCTCATCTGCACGTTTGATCACTTCTTCGGATACTTCCGCATTCTGGCAGACTACCATACAGCTTACATCAATATCAAGTGCACACATCTGTGATTCTACACGGTTTCCAAGGATCACCAGATCATCTTTTTCTATAAATTCCTGCATAAGCTCCGGACTTGATGCACCGATTGCTACTTTTTCCTTTTGTAAAATATCCATGTTCGTTACCGGTTACCATCTCTCCATCCAGTGTATTCATGATGTTACGATACTGTGTTCTTGCTTTGGAAAGGATCATATTATCATATACATCCATATAAGATGTCGCAATGTCTCCGGTTGAAATAACACCCAGGAGCTCTTCATCTCTTAAAATCGGAAGTGTCTTGATGTTATTCTCCTTCATCTTTGTCCATGTATCTTTCAAAGATACATTCGATCCCTACACCATCTATCTGGTGGATATCCATATCTTTTACCTGTAATTTGACATTCTCCAGAAGATTTGGAACCTTCACTCCAAATTTCTGTAATACATAGTGTGTCTCTTCGTTTATCTGACCGGCTCTTTTTGCAATATAATCATTACCGGTTATTTCTCTTTTTAAATTTGCATAGGCAATTGCTGAACAGATGGAATCCGTATCCGGATTCTTATGTCCCACAACGTATATTTTTCCTGCTTTCTTAGCCATATTTTCTCTTTCACATCCCTTTTTATATCATCTCTTAAGTATTAAGCTTGCCATCTTTTTAAGAATCCGTCAACCTTTATTTCTATGTATTTCGTATTTTTCTTTGAACAATATTATACTTCTATGCTATACTTAAGACAGTATAAAAGAACATTTTCAATTATGTTCTTAATAATAAGAAGGGAACTTAATACTATGAGCGAAGAATTATTACACGAAGAAACACAGAACGAAGGAACACCTGTTACAATGGCTGATCTTGAGGAACATTTTGACGATGCAAATCCATGGAATGTAGTAAAATCTTACATGGAAAAAGGTACTGTCCTTCCTGTAAAAGTAGAAGGGATTGTAAATGGCGGCGCCATTGCCATGGTTGAAGGTTTGCGTGGATTCATCCCGGCATCCAGATTATCTCTCTCCTATATCGAAGATCTTGAAACTTACCTGTTAAAAGATATTGAAGTCAAAGTCATCGATGTAGATGAAGCAAATAACCGTCTCGTACTCTCTGCACGCGAGATTCTCCTGGAAAAAGCAAGAAAGGAAAGAGAAGCTAAGATTGCCGCTGTCAAAGTTGGAAGCATCGTAACAGGCACTGTAGAAAGCCTTCAGAATTACGGGGCATTTGTAGATCTCGGCGACGGTCTCTCCGGTCTGGTACACATTTCCCAGATCAGCTTAAAACGAATCAAATCACCTGCTGATGTATTAAATGTCGGAGACGAAGTAACTGTAAAGATCATCGGAATAAAAGATGGCAAGATCAGCCTGAGTATGAAAGCTCTCGAAGAAGAGAAAAAAGAGGAAGAAGAAATCCATGTAGAGATCCCGAAGGCTGAAGAGATCGGTACAAGTCTTGGGGATTTATTCAAAGGGTTGAAATTAGATTAGTTTCTATTTAATCGATTAACAGAGTTGGCCTCTCGGTCCTTGAAGAACACAGTATATAGTCGTTCTTGTTCAGGTTCCGTGCACTAAGAAACAGTAAGAGCGCCAAAATAACCTAAAAACAAAGGAATTACGTTCACAACTCGTCCCTTGGGGACTCAAACAAGTTCACTACATTCCTTTAACGGTTATTTTGACGCTCTAACTGTTTCTAAACACACTCCGGATTCACCTTCTCCAAATCCCGCAGCCACACTTCCGAGCAAGCATCACTCGGCATTCTCCAGTCTCCTCTAGGAGATAATGCCACGGTTCCAACCTTCGGGCCATCCGGCAGACAGGAGCGTTTGAACTGCTGGATAAAGAATCTTCTGCAGAATGTGTATAACCATTTGTAGATGGTTGCATCATCATATTCACCCTCAAATGCATAACGTGCGATACGGTAGATCTTACTTGGTTCATAGCTGAATCTCAACATAATATAAGAAGAAATCATGTAGTTCATAAGGGCCGACCAGATCTTCTGTCTTCTGCGCAATCTCGCCGTCTTTTGGCGGAAGGAGTTCAGGCTGACCGGTGTATCCAGCACATCGTACAGTACTTCTTTCAACTCCTGATCTTCACAGGTATCTGCATAATAATGTACCAGATGACGGACTAAAGTCTTTGGTACGGATGCATTCACTCCGTACATGGACATATGGTCTCCGTTATAAGTTGCCCATCCAAGTGCAAGTTCGGACATATCTCCTGTTCCGATCACGATTCCTCCTGTCTGATTTGCTACATCCATCAATACCTGAGTTCTCTCTCTTGCCTGAGAATTTTCATAGGTTACACTATGATCCTCCGGATCATGTCCGATATCTTTAAAATGCTGCTCTACTGCTGCCCCCACCGGAATCTCACGCAGTGTTGCTCCCAGCTTTTCAGTGACATCTTACATGCATTCTGATAAGTTCTGTCCGTTGTTCCAAAACAAGGCATCGTCACAGCTACAATTCCGCTACGATCCATTCCTAATGCGTCAAATGCTTTTGCTGACACCAACAGTGCCAGCGTAGAATCCAGACCTCCCGGAAATACCAACGACTGCACTTTTGGCATGTGCATGTGCAAGACGTTTCTTCAGTCCCATTGCCTGAATTGTCAGAATCTCTTCACAACGTAAATTTCTCTCTGCCATCACACTTGGAACAAACGGTCTGGAAGCAAATTTTCTTGTAAGCTCTGTTTCCTCTACATGAATCTCAAACGGAATACGGATCAGTGTCCTCTCTTTTTTCCGTCTGGAATGTTGTATTCTTGCGGCGCTCACTTAATAAACGTTTTACATCTATCTCTGTATAGATCACTTCATTTGAGAAACGATTGCTGGATGCAAGTGTCGTTCCATTCTCCGCAATAATATTATGTCCTCCAAATACCAGATCTGTCGTAGACTCTCCTTCTCCGGCATTGGCATAAATGTATCCACAGATCAATCTTGCCGACTGCCCTTCGATCAGGCTCTCGCGATAAGCCGCCTTACCGATTGTCTCATCGCTTGCCGAACAGTTAACGATTACTGTAGCACCTTCTCTTGCTGCACGTGTACTTGGCGGGATCGGAGACCACACATCTTCACAGATCTCTGCCGAAACGACCAGTTCCTCCATCTGTTCTGCCACAAATAGGATCTGTGGCCCGAATGGAATTTTCTTTCCATCTAATGTAATCCACCTTGCCATATCCGGTCCCGGACGGAATTGACGCATCTCATAAAATTCCCCATAATTCGGAAGAAATGTCTTTGTCGTAAGTCCCAGAATATTTCCACGATTTAACGCAGCCGCAACATTATAAAGTTCTCCGTCTACAGCAAGCGGAACACCTATAAATATGAGTGCATCCTTTTCTTTTTGTATAATCTGCAATCTTAAATAAAGCTTCTTTTGCCTCTTTCAGTAATATATCCTGCATAAAAAGATCACTACAGGTATATCCCGTCACACACAACTCCGGAAATACAATGACTTTTGCTCCGTTTGCAACTGTCTCGTCGATCATTTTACAGATATTTTCTGTATTATAAGCAACATCTGCCACTCTGATATCCGGAGTCGCAGCCGCTGCTTTTACAAATCCGTCTTTCATGACTCTTTCTCCTTATCGTTTACAGCGTTTTAAGACATCTTTCAGTTCATCTACCGTATATTTGTATGCGGTATTACAGAAATGACATTTTACTTCTATATCCTACCGTCATCTATCATATCCTGGATTTCTTTCTTTCCGACACTGATCACAGCCTTTTCTACTCTTTCTTTTGAACAGTTACAATAGAATCTTGTCGGCATAGTGTCTGTAATTTCCAGGCCCAGATTTCCCAGCAGGATTTCCAGGATCTGCTCTGGTGTTTCACCTTTTTTCAGATGATCCGTTACAGATGTGATATTCTTCAGATTTTCCTCAATCTGACTGATCGTCTCTTCTTTGCGAATGGCATCATCTGAATGATAAAGCCACCGGCACATTCTACCGTATTATCTTTTTCCATCAGTACACCAAGGCCTACCGAAGATGGTACCTGTTCTGAATTGGCAAAAAATAATACGTCAGATCTTCTGCTATCTCACTGGATACAAGAATTGTCTGTCCGGAATATGGTTCCTTTAATCCCATGTCTTTTATAACCTGTAAAAGACCGATTCCAACAGCACCTCCCACATCAAGCTTTCCATTCTTTGGCGGCAGCATAACATCCGGATTATTAACATATCCTTTGACATCACCTTTACTGTCTGCGGTAACGGTGATACCACCAAGCGGTCCGTCTCCTCTTACCTGCAGTGTCAGCATATCTGTCTCATTTTTCATCATGCTTCCCATCATCGCTCCTGCTGTCAGTAATCTTCCCAGTGCCGCTGTCGCAACCGGGCTGGTATTATGATGTTCTCTGGCCGTTTCTACCAGTTTTTTTTGTTGTCGCAGCAAAGGCTCTTACCTGCCCTTCCGCTGCTGTTGCTCTTACAATATAATCTTTCATATGTGTATTCCCTTCTTTATTATTTCTGTCTATTTTCCATATTCTCTTGCGATCACTGTAATCCGTTCGCTTGTATACATCGGTGCTTTCTTCGTATACGCATCATATGCCGCAACGAATTTCAGTCCTGCTTTTTCTAACAATCCGCGCATTTCCCGCAATGTATATGCCTTTTTGGAAATGGCTCTCCTGATATTTTCTGTACAGAGACGCCTCTTCATCCTCACGTACAAATAAAGTCAATTCATATTCATTGATCATTGATGTATGATTGTAATAATTTTCCCAGATAAAACTGCATTCATCCCTGTCTTCCGCGATTACCTGATTTCCCAGCACTTCTCTGTACTTATATTCTGTATTAAAATCAAAGATAAAAGATTCCCTGCGGGTCCAGATAATTATTGACCAGGCAGAATACTTCCTGCAATTCATTTTTATCTGTCACATAATTTACACAGTCACATACACTGACTATTGCTCTCACAGTTCCGTACAGTTCAAACTCCTGCATATTCTGCAACAGATAAAGGATATCATGTCCACTCTCGATACGCTTTTCCATTGCGATTTCCAACATGTCTTCGGAATTATCCACCCCGATCATATCATACTCCTTTTTCTGCCAGTAGTTCCGTCATACTTCCGGTCCCGCATCCCAGTTCCAGAACCAGTCCGTCTTTTATTCCGTATTCTTTTAATCTGTCTTCCAGATAATCCGCCCATTCTTCATACGGCACATTATCCATAAATGTATCATAAACCTCGGCAAAACTTGTATATGCCTCCATGTATAATCTCCTTTTTCATACGTATTTAACATTTCTATTATATCGGTATTCTATTAAAAAGGCAATACGAAGAAAATATGACCAACAGTCAATTTTGTTTGACTTCTTATTTCTGATTTGCTATACTTATTATGTTGAGATATTTATTTCAGTATCTGTACAAAACTACTCTAAGCAATTTGTACAAAAAGTTATAAAAGGAAGTCTGATTACTCATGGGAAGAGTCGAGGAAAAAAAAAAAAAGAAAAAAGGAAGCACTCTTTCGCACTGCATATGAATTATTTACCACCAAAGGGATCAATTCAACCGCCATTTCTGACATTGTTGAAAAAGCAGGTGTAGCGAAAGGAACTTTCTATCTGTATTTTAAAGATAAGTATGACATCAAAAATAAGCTGATTGCTCACAAAACCAAAGAATTATTTGATCATGCGGAAATTGCTCTGGAGCACTCCGGCATCACCGGACTTGAAGACCAGCTGATTTTTATCATTGATGACATCATTAATATTTTAGTAAATAATAAGCCTTTGCTGAACTTTTTATTTCAAAAAAATCTTGTAATGGGTGCATTAAAATCTGCTTTCTGGGCCGAAGACGAAGGTGACAAAATCTTCTATGAACGATACCTGAGCTGGTAGAAGCCGATGAACACGAATATCAGGATATTGACATTATGCTATTCACTATTCTGGAATTGGCTGGTTCCACCGGATACAATTCTATACTGTTTGAAGAACCTGTATCTATCGAAAAGTACAAGCCATTTCTTTATCGAACCGTCCGTCTGATCATTCAAAGTCATAGAAAATAGTGCGCATAGTCTGAGCCGTTTCTTACGAGTGCATGACAATTTATAAAGCAGAATCCGCAGTGTAGTATGTAACATAAATATCTTTTTATGTTCCTGCAAACAAATTTGTGTTACATACTACACTGCGGATTTTATTGTCTGGTAGTTTCTTTATGATTCACACGATTACTTATACTGCATAAGCAATTCTTTCATAGCCTTACCGGTTCCCTTCACAGATCCCTGAACCATCTCCGGCTTTCCACCACCGCGTCCTTCAAACGCGACGTTTAATGCTTTGCTGATCGGGCGTACATCCTCACTCCTGCTTCCGATTACATATCGATAACCGTCCGTATCTGTTCCGGCAAATACCGCACAGATCACTGCGCCTTTATCAAGCAGCCTGTTCATCATTTCTCTTGGAAGATTACCGGACAATGCGCTGTCGAATACAGTCACAATCTTCTCTTCTACCGGAATCTCTGCCACACGAAATTCCAGGAGTTTCTGCTGTAATTCTGCGATCTGGCTCTTCATACGTGTCTGCTCATCTTTAAGCTTACCAACCGCATCTGCCACTTCATATTCTTTTTTGCACATAACAGTGCCGAGATTTCTTTTGTCATGGCATCTCTTTTTCTCATAGTCTCTCATGGCACGTCTTCCGCAAAGCATCGTAATGCGTTCACCGCCTTTATAACTTACCATGCTTACCAGTTTGACAGCTCCGATCTCACCGGTTGTCTTCACGTGCGGAGCACAGCATGCACATACATCATATCCCGGAATCTTCACGATACGGACCTGACCTTCAATCTCGATCTTGCTGCGATAATCCATATCTTTCAGCTCATCCTTCGACGGATAAAGAATCTCGATTTCAAGATCCTGATATACTGCCTCATTTGCCGCTGCCTCAATCTCTTTCAACTGTTCTTTACTGATCGTACCATCAAAATCCATTGTACAGTAATCGGCCCCCAGATGAAAACCGACATTGTTATATCCAAATCTTTCATGCACGATACCGGATACAATATGCTCCCCCGGTATGCTGCTGCATCTTTTCAAAACGTTCTTCCCAGTTGATCTTTCCGGTCACAATACTTCCCACTTCCAATGGTGCAGTCGTATAATGATAGATCACATCGTCTTTTTTCATGCACATCTGTAACGTTCACAGTTCCCAGAACTCCTGTATCTGCATACTGACCGCCGCCTTCCGGGAAGAATACCGTCTGGTCCAGTACCACACGGTAGCCATCCTTTTGCTTCTTCACAGGAAATTACTTTTGCTGTAAATTCGGTTCTGTGACTGTCCTCATAAAATAATTTCTCTGTCATCCTACTTACATCCTTTCCGGTGCTTCAAATCCAAGTACGTCAATACATCCTTCCAGTACATCTTTTGTTACTTTCAGAAGTGCAATATAACTCTTCTGTTTCTCAGCGTTTTCTTCACCCAGAATCTTTGTCTCATGGTAGAAACGGTTAAATGCATTTGCAAGATCATAAATATATGCACAGATCTTATGCGGTGCAAGGTCCTGGAACGCATTTGCGATCACATCGTTATATTTAGCTGCTTCCAAGCATCAGTGCTTTCTCGCAGTCCGCATGTGCTTCCTGTACCTTTAATCCATCCAGGCTGTTTCCCTGTGCCTGATATTTATTCAGGATTGATTTAATACGAACGATCGTATAGAGAATATACGGACCTGTATTACCTTCAAATGAAATAAATCTGTCCACATCAAAAACATAATCTTTTGATGCCTGATTTGAAAGATCTCCGTATTTAAGTGCAGCTACTCCGATCATATTAGCTGTCTTTTCGCTTCTTCTTCTTCAATCGCATGATTTTCAGAAATTTTCTTATACATCTTCTCCGCAGTTTCCGAAATCAGTGTTTCCAGGCGCATAACTCCGCCTTCTCTTGTCTTAAACGGCTTTACCATCTTTTCCATTCATAGTGCCAAATCCAAGGAATTTCAATTCGGTCTCTGCCGGAACGATTCCTGTCTTTTTCGCAGAACGGAATACCTGTGTAAAATGAAGTTCCTGACGTTTATCAACAACATAGATAACCTTATCCGGATGATAATCTTCGACACGCTGTACCAGCGTAGCAAGATCGGTTGTCCCATACAGTGAAGCTCCATCTGATTTCTGAATCATACATGGAGGAATCTCTTTTTGTGTCAGTCTCCTCCTGCACATCAATAACCAGAGCCCCTGATCTTCATGTGCAAATCTGTCTTTTTTCAACTTATCGATCATGTCAGGAATATATGCCTGTGCATCAGACTCTCCCTTCCAGAGATCAAAACTTACATTTAGATTTGCATAATTTCTTTTCAGATCAGATACAGATACATTGATAATATGATTCCAGATTGCACGATATCCTCTATGTCCATTCTGTAACAGATATGTTGCATGTAATGCATTCTCTCTGTAAGCATCATCTTCTTTCGCCTTACCACTTGCTGTTGGATAGATCTCTTCCAACTCGCTGATAGTAAACGGTGCTTCTTTTGGATATTCTCCTTCAAAAGATTCATCAAAATATGGCAGCTCTGGTTTTCTTTCTTTTAACTCTGTGATGATCAGTCCCATCTGATATCCCCAGTCGCCAAGATGGATATCTCCAAGAACCTCATGTCCCATTTTTCTCGCAATACGTTTAACGCTTTCTCCGATAATTGCAGAACGCAGATGTCCTACATGCAGTGGTTTTGCCACATTCGTCCGCCGTAATCCACAACGATCATCTCAGGGTTCTCTGCCTTCTGAATACCAAGATCTTCTGCTTCTTCCATCTGGTTCAGATAATCTGCAACAAATGCTTTTTCAGTCTGATATTAATAAATCCCGGCTTTACAACCTCTACCTCTTCCATACATGCGCTGTCCTTTAACAGGGCAACTACATCCTCTGCGATCATGAACGGTGCTTTTTTGTAAGCTTTTGCTCCCGCCATCGCTCCGTTACACTGGTATTCGCAGAGATCCGGACGGTTTGACAGTGTTACTTTTCCATAAGCTCTGTCATAACCTGCTTTTTTCAAATGCATCCGCAAGTTCTTCTGCAATATAATCAATGATTTTCTTCACTTTGTATCTCCTCCATTCATCCTTTTATGATATCTGATATTTCCAGAGTTTTCTAATTTCCTATGGAATTCTCATATGCATCCTTCAGATCATCCAGCGCCTCCTTCAAAAGTGCGTCTGAACCAACTGCTTTCTGATAAGACTCATGCGTCTGATTCATCAGAGCCTGTACGTCTTCATGTTCTGCGATCCGGTTAATATATTCCCGGATTTCTTTTTTTCTTTACTTGCTGAGTTATCTGGTAATTTCCCTGAGAATCCTTTTTGACATACAATGTTCCAAGTCCGGGAACCTCTGTATATATATCTTTGATCTTCATATCATATCTGACGAACGCCACATATGTATCTTTGTACTTTCCGGATTTTGTATAGATTTTAAAATGATCATACATCTCCACAAATTCCGTATCGGCCTTCTTTTTCTGTATAGTAATCTTTTACTGCCTTTATCATCTGTTCATCCGTCTCTTCTTTCAGTGGATTCGTCTGCATATTTTCGCAGCCACCGTTTACCAGAACTACTTTCTGTGAACTGACGAATTGTTCTGTCTTCTGTACTTTCTTTTCTTTCTCTTTAGTGAGTCCGAATCCGAGAATTCCTACAAGTAGAACAAGCGAAAACAACACCAGAATAAATACCAGTCTTTTATATCTGTTCTTCCTTGTCAGAACCTCATGAATCTTTACTTTCATAAGACTCCCTCCATACAAGACCCGCCACCGACAGTTCATTATGAACACATGGCGATAGAAAATAGTAAAAAGTACACACCCGGGCGGATTCGAACCGCCGCTCCCTGCCTCCGGAGGGCGGTGCTCTATCCCCTGAGCTACGGGTGCGTATACAATTACCATATGAAATTGCCTTAGTCATATTAACACATCTTTGAACTAAAGTAAAGGAAATGCTTTCGACTTTTCTCGCATTTCCTTCACTTTTTTCTACTTTTCTTACTTAAAAGAACAGTTTTCCGTATCACATTCATAATAATATGCTCTGTTCGAAAGCACTTCTTCCTCTTCTACCTGCGTCTCATTGATTTCTTCAATCATCTCACACAATTCTTCCTTCCCAGGAGCTTCGCTTTCTGCCACGATGATCGTCTCATGTACGCTGCTTGGAAGTATATAATAGTTTTCTTCCAATTCTTCGCCAATTTTTCTAAGCAGATCCGGATACATCATCGCACATGCTCCGTAACTTCTCATAACATTACTTAGAATATACATTTTCCCCTGTCTGTTCTTCTATTTCTCTTCCAATTTCCAGAAGTTCCATGATCACAGAACGCATTGTCGAAAAATCATATGGTAATAATTTCTGTGTATTCTTGCATGCCCGATAATAAATATCCTCCTCCGATACCTTCCACATCTTAAGATGTTCTCTTCTCACCAGCATAGAGGCCATTCCATATTCATCCATCTCCAGCAGCACATAATACACGATGGCAAGATCAAGATATTCCTTATACGGGACATCCTCAAGAAGCTTCCGATTCCGTTCCCGGTTAACCAGACGATATATGATTCTTCCTTTCACGAAATCATAACTTTTTACTTTTTCACCTTCTTTCCAGGAATTCTGAAAACGTATTTTTTCATACAACGATAAGATATCTTTCACTATCAATTCCAGTGGATAGCCTCTTTTGAATTGTTGAAAATATTCTTCCAGATATATTGTCGGTGATATATTAATACCATTCTCAGAAATCATAATTCCTGTCCGTTTCACACCATTATTTTTTATATTCGTATGAACGCTTATTTTTTTTTCTTCTTTCACCTCTTTCTTTATTTTTTCTTCTACTGCGTGGATAAACTGATAATATGTCATAGAACTCCTTCCTATCCAGCAATATTCAAAAACTGTTGTCTGAAATATGCGGTGATTCAACCGCCCGAAATAAATAGAATTATTTAAGAAATATTATGGTATTTAGATTATAAAAAGCCCTGCAAAAAATGCAAGGCTTTTTATAAAAATCATAAAACAAATTTTATGCTCTTGAAAGATATGCTCCTGTACGGGTATCAATCTTGATTGTCTCGCCCTGATCAACGAACAGTGGAACGTTAACCTTAGCGCCAGTCTCAACGATAGCCGGTTTGGTAGCACCTGTAGCTGTGTTACCTTTTACACCTGGCTCTGTCTCTGTTACAACCAATTCTACGCTGAGCGGTGGATCGATTGCGAACGCATTTCCCTGATAGAAGCTGATTGTTACTTCTTCATTTCTTTTACAAATTTCATAGAATCTGCTGCATCATCTGCGCTGATCATGATCTGTTCAAATGTCTCATTGTCCATGTAGTTATAGAACTCTCCATCGTTATACAGATACTGCATTTTCTTTCTTTCGATATGAGCCTGTTCAAATGTCTCTGTTGGACGGAATGTTGTCTCTACCACACCACCATCGATAATATTTTTCATTTTAACACGCACAAATGCTGCACCTTTACCAGGTTTTACATGCATGAAATCGATAACCTGACATACTTTTCCGTCAACTTCGATTGTTACACCATTACGGATGTCTCCTGCTGAAACTTTAGCCATTACCTTATCCTCCTTAAATCGCGTATACACGCTTACGTAATTTCATCTCATATTATTCTATAATACATGATATTATTTTTCAACCTTTTTTTCGCACTGTAAACTCTTCTTATAAAAATGCAGCACGATTTTTTTCCAGATAGCGTTTTAAAACAATCTGGATTTCCTCCTTCGGATGTATCGGTTTTACCAGAATATTCGGGATCCCAGCACGTTTTGCTCCCCACACATCGGTAAAAAGCTGGTCTCCGATAAACACCGAACTGTCTCTGTCCGTGCCCATAATCTCCATCGCCTTTAAATAATTTCTGATGGATGGTTTATGCGCATTATAGACATAATCCACCTGGATATCTTTGTTGAACATCTCCACTCTCGGTTTCTGATTATTGGAGATCAGACAACACCGGAAAGCCAATCGACTTCAGTCTTTTGAACAAATAATGCCTTTTTCATCTCCGCCGGTGCTCCGTGCGGAACCAGTGTATTATCAATATCAAAGATCAGTCCACGTACACCTTCTTTATATAATTTTTCAAAATCAATCACATATGTAGATGCCACATAGCGATCCGGAAAAAATTTATCAAACATACTATTCTTCTGACTCCTGCAGACGCTGAACCAGTTCTTCACAAATCTGAAGAACGGTCTTATCATCCGTATTGATTACTATATCTGCTGCCGCTTCATTTCTCACGGCGCTGCTCCATAAGTTCTGAAATGCCTTTGACATTCTTTCTGCCATTTAATACCGGTCTGTCATTACTGTCTTTGACACGTTCGTAAAATGGTCTCCGGTGTAGCGGTAAGAAGAACCACTCTTCCGTTCTTCTTCATCTCTGCCACATTTTCTCTCTTAAGGCTGCGCCACCACCACATGAGATAACTGCATTCTTATGTGACTGCATCTCAATCAGAAGATTTGTCTCCAGATCACGGAAGTACTCTTCGCCATATGTAGCAAAAGATATCCGAAATACTCATCTCTTCACGTTCTGCAATCACCTGATCCATCTCTACAATATCCATATCGAACATCGTGCTTAAGTAATCAGAGATAGTTGTCTTACCTGCTCCCATAAATCCGATCAGTACAATATTATAATCAAAGAGTTTTCTTGCCTGGATTCTCTTACTGTTGCGTAAAATGCAGCCAAATACATCAAAGATTTCTTCTTTATATTTGTTATCTGACAGTTTTTCCTCCAGACGTTTCTTCTGCTTTTTTCTTCCTGCTGTGGCTGTAAGATTGGCATACCATATTCTTCTTTATATGCCATGATCTTTTCAATAATAGAATTACGTTCTACCAATGCGTCGATAATCTTATCATCGCATAAAGCTAATTGCTCTCTGTACATCTCCAAATCATTCATGTCCTGTACTCTCCTATGAAAAAATAAAACTTTCGTCTAATATACTCACGTATTATAGCAATAAATTTTCTTTCACGCAAGTTTATCCTACATATTCCTGCATATTCATTCAATACTTTTGTATATTTTTTACTTTTATGGTTAGAATCCATAGACAAAATCTATCAACTTTTGCAGAAACATGAATTTGTCTTTTATTTAACAAAATCATATAATCGAGGTATAGAGAGAAGTAACTCAAATACAATCAGATTTTAATGGAGGATAATAAACTATGAAAAACAATTTTCCACACGTATTCAGCCCTCTGACAGTCAGAGGTATGACACTTAAAAACCGTGTTGTAATGATGCCTATGGGAAGTGATTTCGCCGGACATGATGGGGAACTGAGCGATGAACATATCAAATATTATGAGCTGCGTGCACGTGGCGGCACAGGGCTTATCATGGTTGAAAACGTCTGTGTAAAATATCCGGAAGGATCAAACGGAACGACACAGCTTCGTCTTGACAAAGGACTGCTACATTCCACGCCTTTTTACATTAACGGAAGCCTGTCACAGACAGGGGGCTTTGATGGGAATTCAGATTAACCATGCAGGTGCTTCTGCAATGAGTTCAAGAATCGGCATGCAGCCGGTATCCGCGTCTCGTTTTCCATCCAAAGCCGGTGGAGAGATTCCTCGCGGACTTTCTAAAGAAGAGATTGAAAGTATTGCAAAAGATTATGGAACAGCTGCAAAGAGAGCTGTCAATGCCGGATTCGATGTTGTAGAGATCCACGCCGGACACTCTTACCTGATCAGCCAGTTCTTATCTCCTACCACCAATGACCGTACAGATGAATTTGGAGGCTCTGCCAAAAACCGTGCCCGTTTCTGCCGTATGATAATTGACGAAGTTCGTAAGGCTGTCGGACCTAGAGTTCCTATTTCTTTACGTCTTAGTGTAGAGATGAGCTTGTCGAAGGCGGTAATACGGTAGAAGATTGTCTGGAATATCTCGAATATCTGAATGATGAAGTTGATATCTACGATACTTCAGCAGGACTGAATGCTTCTATCCAGTATCAGATCGATGCCAACTATCTGGAAGACGGATGGCGTTCATACATGGCAAAGGCCGTTCGCGATAAATTTGGAAAGCCAACGATCGCTATCGGAAATATCCGAGATCCTAAGATTGCCGATGATATCCTTGCAAGAGGCGACGCTGACCTGATCGGTATAGGACGTGGCCTGATTGCTGACCCGGACTGGTGTAATAAAGCACAGTATGGCGATGTATGTGATATCCGCAAATGTATCTCTTGTAATGTAGGATGTGTTGGTAACCGTATCGGCGGTAACAAACCACTTCGTTGTACAATCAACCCGGATCTGATCAACGGAGAAGCTTATAAAAACAGAAAGTAAATAAACCATGTAATGTCGTAGTTGTAGGTGCCGGAACTGCCGGACTTGAGGCCGCATGCACTGCTGCAGAAGTCGGATGCAACGTTACATTATTAGAGAAAGGAAAAGAAGTTGGTGGTCTGTCTGTTGAGATTTCAAAGATTCCTGCAAAGAAGAGACTTGCTGATTTCCCAACCTACCTGAAACACCGTGCATCAAAACTTTCTAATCTGACAATCAAAACGGGGGAGTCGATGCAACTGTTGCTGAGATCAAAAAATACAAACCTGACCTTGTTGTAAACTCAACCGGTTCTGTACCGCTTCTTCCACCGATTGAAGGACTGCATGACAACCTTGGAAAGAAAGATGCCAGCGTGTATTCTATCAAAGGATATGATCGCAGATGTTAAGAACTATCCGGAAGACATGACAGGCAAGAAGGTCGTAGTTGTCGGAGGTGGTGCTGTAGGACTTGACGTTGTTGAATTTTTTGCTCCACGCGGTGCTGAAACAACCATCATCGAAATGATGCCAATCATTGGAAACGGCCTGGATGCATCTTCTACATCAAGTATGAAAGAATGCATGGAAAAACATCATGTAAGACAGATGACATCATGGATACTATCAAACCGATCAGAAGCAAAATTCCAGCAAAGAGATATTTTTCTTTTACATAATCTTTCTTTGTAATCGGTAAGGTAAATAAAAAATGCAGAACCATTTTCATATTCATCATAACTGACTGTTGTAAGTGAAAGTAATGCCACCATGGAACATACATAAGCCACGCCAAACGCTTCGCTTCCATTTATCATAAAAACAATCACACACCCCGTTACTATTAACAGAAAATATACCTGACCTTTTAACAAACGAAAATCTTTTATCAATAATCCTTTCATATCTTTTCCCCTGAATCATAATGGTTATCAGCTCATCAATGTTCCCTTTTTCGATTACTATTCCCGGATAATTTTCCTGATAAAACTGTTTCTGGTCCGTAAGACATCTGTATCCAAATGTATCTTTATGCTTTTTCAAAATATACGTATGATCCAGTTCCTGATACTGTTCTTTGGATACTTTTCAAAACACCATATTCTTCCAGTAGACGGTCTGTTTCTTCATGCAGAACAATCTTTCCATCCTTTTAATCCTCCAAAACAATCTGAAACAATTCCCTGATCTCCTGATCACTCATGCCACAGCTTCTGCCTTTCCGGATGGCCATTTCCAAATCAGCTTCGACTTCTCTTTTCTTTTCTTCCAGCATCGTCTCCTGGTTCGCACAGGCAACGAAGCTGCCTTTCCCATGAACTGTAACAATGAATCCTTCTTCTTCCAGTCCATCATAGGCTTTCTTGACCGTCAGTGCACTGACTTTCAGTTCCTTTGCAAATGTACGTACAGAAGGAAGTGCTGTATCTTCCTTCAATTCCCCATGCATGATTCTTTCTTTAATCTGTCCCATGATCTGTTCATAGATGGGCTGCATGGATGAGTGGTTGATGATTATGTTCATAACGTTATTCCTCCGTTGTTAACAGTATATAACAGTGCAGAACTGTTGTCAACTGTTATATTCTGTTTATCGGTGTTTATGGTAAGTACTCACAGTTACGTCCTCCGTTTCATTCGTCATATCTTACGCATTCGATACACACAGAATAAAAAGCAACCAGGTCTTTCTGTGCATTCGCAGTCATAGCTGGAGTTGCACAGAAAGATCTGATTGCTTTTTATGTAGATTCGGGTATCCAAAGTGATGAATTAAACACCAAGTACTACATCTATCGCATGATCAATTACCTCATCCAATTCCTCCTCATCTGCCTCCGGCATAAGCGTAGCAGAATCTTCATCGGAAATAAGCTCTACAAGACTTCCAAAGTCCTCTTTATATTTACTCTTACAAATTGCATAGAATACTACTCCAAGCAGACTCCATGCCACAACCATTCCCCATTCAGGGAGGATTAAGTTACCGCCGGATCCCGGAATGCAGTACATACACACCATGAATCCAGACATCAGAACCGCCATAGTTCCTACAAATTTGTAATGCTTTTACTTTATACGGTCTTGGCATATCCGGTTCTTTTTTTTTCTCAGGATTAAAAATGATAAAGATACCATGCAGTAGGCCATACAGCAGCCAAAGTTTCCTGCATCACAGATCCAAACCATCATAACTCTTCCTGCAAATGGAGCCAGCATCGTAAGCACTCCGATCAGTATCAGTGCATTGATCGGTGTCTTATGTTTTGATGCAGTTTTGAAAACATTTTTGGTATCATATAAGACTCTGCCATGGAATACATTGCACGTGATCCTCCGATCATAAACGAATTCCATGATGTAATAATTCCACACATTCCTCCAACAATAATTACCTTTGCCATAACAGATGTACGGAATGCCACAGCCATCGCATCTGCTGTTACAAGTCCGGTTCCTTTCTGTGATGCTGCAATTGCTCCGGAATCCAGAACCATACCTACAGCCAGAATAACGAACGAATAAAATATAACGGCGAGGATGACCGAAAAGGATCAGCATTTTTCCGATCTTTTTCGGTGGAACATTGATTTCTTCCGATGCCTGCGGAATTACGTCAAATCCAATGAAATAAAATGGCGAAAGCACTGCTACACCAAGAACAGCTTTTTACATTCGATACTCCGGTTGTTCCGGCAAATATCTGACCGTCCAGATTATCAACTGTTCCGTTGAGTACAGATGCAATGATCAGCAGGATTCCTGCGCCACCTATAATTACCGTTAAGATTGTCTGTAAGATCGCAGCTGTCTTCGCTCCCATAATATTAATGACCATGATCAGAAATGCTACTACGATCGCAACGATCAGCCAGGATGCATAGATATCAAACCCTGCTACTGTATAAAGGTATCCCTTTAAGAATCCAGGCCACAGATATGTAATGATCGTTGGAAATGCACATGCTTCAAAACATGTAACACCGACATATCCAAGAATGATCGCCCATGTACACACGAATGAACCAACCGGACCCATTGCCCTGTGACTGAAGACATGTTCCCCTCCACACTGTGGCATAGCCGCCGTAAGCTCTGCATAAGTAAGACCTACGAAAAATATCATAACACCACCGATTGCAAATCCAAGTGCCGCGCCAACGACACCACCTTTTTTCAATCCATCCTCCGGTCGATACAACCCAGCCCCATCCGATCATTGCACCAAATGCAATCACAAGAATGTCCCAGGCACTGAATACCTTGTCAAAATCTGATTTTTTTCTTATTCATATAATCAACTCCTTACTGTTTTTCTACTTGTTTTGCAAGTGTCTCAATTAATCGGGCTGTTCCATCTACTCCCCAGCAGACTACTGTCAATTAAGATATCTCTGTTATGTCGGTCTCCTCGGTTACTTCCGGTTAATGCCATGTGACGCTTATGGTACCTTTTATCCGTTTCAAGAATAATCTGTTTTGCTTCTTTCTCTGAAACCTTATGACTTTCCATTACATTTTTTATCCTTACTTCATCCGGCGAATAGATAAAGACTCTTAAAATCGGCTTATGTTCTTTTAGAATATAATCTGCGGAACGACCGATAATCACACAGGATTCTCTGTCCGACAACTTGCGGATAATCGTTTTCTGTACATGAATCGCACGTTTTGTAAGATCTGCGTATTGTGAAAACTCTCCTCGTTCCTCTCCTTCTGCACCTTTTCCAACAATTGTTACGCCTTCTTCGACCTTTTCCATGATTTCTCCGGGGATTCCAACTTCATGAATAATTGCATCTACTATATTTCTGTCATAAAACTGAAATCCCAGGTCTTCTGCTATTTTCCTTCCAATCTGATTTCCCTTTGCTCCATATTCGCATCCAATTGTAATTACCAAATGTGACATTGTCTCATCCCTTCTTCCATATATCTGATACTATCCTGTAAAAGATCACATTTTGTCATTTTTCATATGTATAACATACCTAGAACCTGCCATCGACAGCTCCTTGCGAATGTATGGGAAAAAGCGAAGTGACTCACTATCCTGTAAGCCTCTTCGCTTTCTATATCCCAAAGTATGCAAGAAAAGTTGCCATTGGCAAATTCTCTATGTCTATCTATTTAATTATCTTTTACAACACTATCACTGTACCACTGTAAATCATTTGTGTCAACACATTTTTCAATCAGTGATTACTTTTTTCTACCGTTACTCCTCTTCCTTCTCCCTGATCTGCACTTCCCACTCATGCAGTTTTCTGGCTGCCTCCGGATTCTGTTTTTCCAGGCGCTTTTCCAGTCTTTCCCGGCTCTTCTTCAAATGTTCTACAATTTCCGGATGATGTAATAACAGCTGTTGTTCGATCTTTCGTCTTCTCTTTTCAATCAACTGAAGGATCATTTTTCTGTCTCCTCTTAAATTCTCCGGAAGTTCATCCAAATGCATTTCCATTCGTCTTAAAATCTCATCTTCATCCAAAACGCCCAGCGAATGCCAGTTTTTGAGTTTCTCTTCGAACCCTACGTCTGCAAGTCTTTCCAGATCCGGAAGTTTGTGAATCTGTTCCATGACCTGGTGTACTTTTCTTCTCCATTTCTTCAACCGCATCATCTCCAAATGCCCAGGCAAATTCTTCCAGCGTATTTTCCTCTTCTGCCGGAACCATCGCCTCATGTACCGCATGAACAGCCGCTTAGTATCTCCAGCTGACAAGGCATCCAGACCAAAGCGGTCCCGCGCTTTATCTGCAACCGGCTATGGTTGTTCCCATTGACGGAATGCTTACGATCCTGTAGCGCTGCAAGAATCGTTCTTCTAACCTTTCCTTCTTCAATCAGATGCCCGATCCCAAGTTTTTTCTCATCTGTTCATTCACATTTTCGGAATGTTCTGTAATGTAGAACTTTATTCCTTTCCTTTCAAAATTCTCTGCCATCATCTCCAGGCGATCTGCCGCCGTAATATCAATGCTGTTGATTGCTGCCGCATCTACGATCACAACCTTAGTATCTTCCTTAATACTGTTCTCAATATCTGTCTGGAAGACTTTTATATTTGCAAAGAACAGATTCTCGCTGAAACGGTATATCACTGTATGCCGGATCGGATATGCATTGCGGTTTCTCTTCAGATCATAATAGGCTTCTTTTCCGGGAATCATTCCTCTGAATGATCTCGGTGGATTTGTCGCTCGAAGCACTACCGCCACAAAGGATAGCAAAAGTCCGATTACCACACCATAGATAGTTCCAAAAACCAGCACGCTTACACATGCCGCCACAAAAATATAAAATTCATTACGGCTCACTCTGAACAGGCGTACTGCCAGATGCAGTTCTACTACATTCATCAGTGCAGAAATTACAATGGCTGTAAGGACCGGAACCGGCAGATAGCCGATAAACCCGGTTGCGCCAAGAAGAACCAGGGCCATTGTAATTGCTGCTACAACAGACACTGCCTGTGTCTTTCCTTCATACTGCTCATTCATAGATGTTCTGGATATACTTCCGTTCACCGGACAGCACCCTACACATGCCGCCGCGATATTTCCCATCGCGCAGGCAAGGATTTCCTGATTCTCATCGATCTTATATCCGTTCTACTGCTGCTGTACCGCAAAGACCACATTCTGCGAAATCACCAAGTTCATCTAAATAAACTTCTTCTTTCTTCTACCTTCAGTCCAAGATAATGCTCTGCAACATAGATCAGAGAACGACGTGTGATAGATGGAAGAATGGTAGATGATTTTGGTGTTACAACTTTGTTATCCTTTGTGACGAAAATAAAGTTCGCACCGCCTGTCTCCTCTACTTTTGTTCTGGTAGCAGAATCAAGATACATATTTTCATCATAGCCTTCCTGATGTGCCGTTACGATCGCATGTAAGCTCATTGCATAGTTAAGACCGGCTTTTACATGACCTGTTCCATGCGGTGCTGCACGGTCAAAATCAGAAACTTTAATAGTAATTGGTTTTGCTCCACCTTTGAAGTATGGTCCAACCGGTGTGGTGAATACACGGAACTGATATTCTTCTGCAGGTTTTACACCGATAACGGCACTGGAACCGAACATATATGGTCGGACATATAATGTTGCTCCTGATCCATATGGCGGTACATAAGCTGCATTAGCTTTTTACAACCTGTTTAATAGCATCTACAAATTTATCTTCAGGGAATACAGGCATCTCAAGTCTTGCTGCTGAATCTGCCATTCTTGCTGCATTTAAGATCCGGGCGGAATGTTACGATATGACCATCTTCTGTGGTATACGCTTTCATTCCTTCAAAGCATGTCTGTGCATACTGAAGTACACCTGCACACTCGCTAATTGTAATCTGATCATCGGAGGTAAGTGTACCTTCATCCCATGCTCCATTTTTAAAATTGGAAACATATCTCTTGTCTGTCTTCATATAGCCAAATCCGATGTTTGACCAGTCAATATTTTTCTTCTCCATTTTGACTCCTCCGTCCTTTTAACAACTGTTTGATTTATCATCTTGTCCTATTATAATACTACTGTTTTTCCAAAATTCAAGAGTGCACTCTGTTTTTTTTATACATTTTAATTTTCGATTTATTTCGACGTGAATCTCTATCTTTCCATCATGCTGATCCGATTCGATACCAACACTTCCTCCGCGCACAACTTCGAACTTTCAAACTCTTCTTTCATCAGTTTGATAACTGCATCATTCTTGGTCGCCGTCTGAACAAATTCCATGAGAACACTGTCTTTCCCATAGTCAATCATTTTCGCCTTGAACGTCTCTGCGATCTGGAAGCATTCCACTTTATCATCTTTCGAACATTTACGTACTTTTACATATAAGATTTCTTTCATACGTACAAAGACATCCGTAAAATCAATTACTTTGATCACTTCAACCAGACGGTTCAGCTGCTTTTTGATCTGTTCAAATGTCTCATCATCGCTGACTGTCGCAATCGTCATTCTGGATACAGTCGGATCTTCTGTCGTACCGACTGTCAGACTGTCCAGATTATAAGATTTTCCGGAAAACAGACCGGAAATTTTTGACAGAACTCCCACCTGGTTCTCTACATATAATGAAATCCAGCGTTTTTCATACCATTATTATTCATTATTTTATCTCCTTTCGTCTCTTATTCTTAACAATCCATGATCAGGTCTTCCAGTGTTCCACCTGGTTTTACCATCGGATATACCAGATCCTCCGGATCAATGTCGAACTCAAGGATATATGGGGTCTTTGTACTCTTCATTGCCTCTCTGAATGCAGGTTCGATATCTTCTTTTTTTGTAATATGAATTCCTTTTGCGCCATAGCTGTCAGCCAGCTTCATGAAATCCGGTGTATACGTCGGACACTCTACCTCTCCGCATTTTCCCCTGCAGGCTGCTCCGGAACGAAGACAGGTCATCGAATAACGCTTTCCATAGAACAATTTCTGCCACTGGCGTACCATACCCAGATTATTATTATTGAAGATACAACTGATGATCGGGAGTTCTTCCAACACCGCTGTAGCGAGCTCCTGACTGTTCATCTGAAATCCTCCGTCTCCCGGAAATTGAAATAACAGGCACATCCGGATTACCAATCTTCGCACCGATAGCTCCCGGCATACCATATCCCATAGTTCCAAGACCGCCGGACATCAGAAGTTTTTTCTTTTCCGTGATCTCGATAAACTGTGCCGTAAACATCTGATGCTGTCCAACATCTGTTACAATAATTGCCTCATCAAAGATACGGTTGATCGTTTCTATCACATCCTGTGGTGTCATGATTGGTTTCTTCTTCATCATCAGTGGATGTTCCTCTTTCCACTCTTTGATCGTCCAAGCCACTTCTTCGTCTCACACTCAGATACATATTCCAGCATTTTGATACTGCCTCTTTTGCATCTGCCACGATAGGTACATCTACCTGTACGTTTTTTGAAATTGCAGCTGTATCAATATCAATATGTACAATCTGTGCATTTGGTGCAAATGAATGAAGCTTTCCGGTAATTCTGTCATTGAATCTGGTTCCTATCGAGAATAACAGATCACACTCATTTACCGCCATATTACACGCATATGCGCCATGCATTCCAAGATTACCAATATATAAAGGATGTGTCGTCGGAATCGCCCACGTCCCATAACAGTTGTTACAACCGGGACATTCGTCACATCCACCAGTTTCGTAAATTCTTCATTGGCATGTGCTATATTAACGCCTCCTCCGGCAAGGAACAATGGTTTTTTGCCTTGGAAAGCATCTTAACCGCACGCTTTAACTGTCCGACATGTACATGGGTATTCGGCTTATATCCACGGATATTTACCTCCTTCGGATATTCGGCATTTCCAAGTTCACCCATCACATCTTTTGGAAGATCGATCAGTACCGGGCCCGGCCTTCCTGTTCTTGCAATATAAAAAGCTTCTTTAATAATACGTCCCAGATCTTCTCTGTTTCTTACTGTTACACCATACTTTGTGATACTTCTGGTAATTCCTACGATATCAACTTCCTGAAATGCATCATTACCGATCAGGTGTCTGGATACCTGACCTGTAAAGCATACAAGCGGTACACTGTCGTAATATGCTGTTGCAAGTCCTGTTACAAGATTCGTTGCTCCAGGTCCGCTCGTAACAAGACATACACCTACTTTTTCCTGTTGATCTTGCATAGGCATCGGCCTCATGGACAAGTGCCACTTCCTGCCTTGGCAAGATTACTTTCGTAAAATCCTGCTTGTAAAGTTCGTCACTGATGTCAATTGTACAGGCTCCCGGATAACCGAATATTGTATCCACCTGCTCTTCACTCAGTGCTTTTACCAGTAATTTATTGCCACTGATCTTCTTCATATACTACCTCCTTGAAATCTGATCATTTTCATACCGGATATAATAAAAAAAACACCCCAAGCTGTCAGCTCAGGGCGAATATACAATCCGTGTTACCACCTAAATTCAGAAATTACTTTCTGCTCTCTGTTCAGTACAGGAACGTTTTCCTTATCCTGGTTTCACTTTCCGATACTGCCTCCCTGATAACGCTGGGACTGCGTTGAAGTCTACTCAGATATTCTTACACTTTATCTATATCCTTTCGGTTCACTGCTCAGAGGCTACTTCCATAAACCCTTCACGAAGACTTGCACCTTCCATCTTCTCTCTTTGCTTCGGGAATCTATGTACTCCTCCTTGTCATAGCATTCACTGAATATTTATAAAATATTATATGTGATATTCTACAATATTGTCAACTCTTTTCATTTCGTTAATTTTTGTCATGCTTTTTTTACCATAATCCGTCAAATTTTTCATCCTTTCCACAAATTTATTTTTATTTTTCAAAAAAATTTGTGATTTTTCCCATTTTTTTCCAAAAATCATATGGCAAAAATTTGCAAAAAATTATACAATATATTCATAAGCAATAAGGAGGATATATTATGAAACAAAATAATATGTTAGCGATGATATTGGCCGGCGGTAGAGGCTCACGTCTTCACGAACTGACAAATAAAGTTGCAAAACCAGCTGTTTCTTATGGTGGAAAATACAGAATCATCGATTTTCCACTCAGCAACTGCGCAAACAGCGGAATTGACGTAGTAGGAGTTTTAACGCAGTATGAATCCATTCTGTTAAACAGTTATGTTGCTGCAGGCAGACGTCGTTGGGGATTAGACGCAAAAAGAAAGTGGTGTTTTTGTTCTTCCACCACGTGAGAAAGCAGATGCCAATCTGGATGTATACAGAGGTACTGCTGATGCAATTTCTCAGAATATCGACTTTATTGATACATATTCACCGGATTATCTTTTGGTACTCTCCGGTGACCATATCTACAAGATGAATTATGACAAGATGCTGCAGGAACATAAAGATAACGGAGCAGATGCAACAATTGCAGTTATCGAAGTTCCGATGAAAGAAGCAAGCCGTTTCGGTATCATGAATACAGATGATGAGAACCGTATCATAGAATTTGAAGAAAAACCAGAACATCCAAAGAGCAATCTTGCATCTATGGGAATCTATATCTTCAACTGGAAACTGTTACGCAAAAAACTGGTTGCCGATATGAAAGATCCTGATTCCAACCATGATTTTGGAAAAGATATCATACCAACTCTTCTGAATGACGGAAAAAAATTATATGCATACAAATTCAAAGGATACTGGAAAGATGTAGGAACGATTGATTCTCTCTGGGAAGCCAACATGGATCTGCTGAGTAAGAACAACGAACTGGATCTGAACGATCCTACCTGGAAAAATTTACACAGAGGATGCTACTGCTCTTCCTCAGTATATCGGACCGGATGCTGAAATTAACCATGCATTCGTCAATCAGGGCTGCGTAATCGAAGGTGAAATTACAAATTCCGTACTTTTCACAGGTGCAAAAGTAGGAAAAGGCGCTAAGATTATCAACAGTGTACTGATGCCTGGTGTAGTAGTAGATGAAAATGCTGTCGTTACACGTGCACTGGTTGCTGATAATGTTAAAATTGGTGCAGGCGCTGTTGTCGGCGACGCAAAGAGCGAACATATCGAGCTCATTTCCAAACGTGTAAAGGGGGTAGAATAATATGGCTAAAGCATTTGGAATCGTAAACTTTGCCGGAAATCACATCAGAGTGGAAGGCATGCAGGAATATCGTCCGGTAGGTGCATTCTCTTTCCTTGGACGTTATCGTGTTATTGACTTCCCTATCTCAAATATGAGTAACAGTGGTATCGACCACATTCAGGTCTATATCCGCAGAAATCCACAGTCTTTGACTGCGCATCTTGGAACAGGACGCCACTACAATATCAACTCAAAGAGCGGTAATCTTCAGATTCTCTATTCCGGTCTCGGAATGAACATGAGTCTGTATAACAATGACATTGCTTCTTATATTGAAAACCTGGAATATATCGAACAGGAACTGGCCGAATATGTTGTTATTGCACCAAGTTACATGGTCTACACACAGGATTACAAGAAACTGTTAAATGATCATATCGAATCCGGTGCTGATATTACATTACTGTATCATTCTGTAGATACTGCAAAAGAATATTTTCTGAACTGTTACGCATTGAACCTGAACAAGCAGAAAGGAGTTCTTTCTCTGGAACAGAATCACGGAAATGCAAAGAATAAAAATATCTTCATGGATACTTATGTTATGAAGAAAGATCTGTTCATCGAACTGATCCACAAAGCAAAAAAGACTTCTTCTGTATACACTTTATTAGATATCGTGAATGCATCCTGTGATGAACTCGATATCCGCGGTGTTTCTCACAAAGGTTATTTCGCTGCAATCTCTGATTTCAAGAGTTATTATGATTCAAACCTTTCTCTGACAGATATTAAAACTGCTCAGAATCTGTTTGATCCAAACTGGCCAATCTACACAAGAACAAATGATTCCTGCCCGACACAGTATTTTGAAACAGGAAATGCTAAAAATTCTGTTGTATCAAACGGATGTCTGATTGAAGGTTCTCTGGAACATTCTGTTGTAGGACGTGGATGTATCATCAAAAAAGGTGCTGTTATTAAGAACTGCGTAGTTCTTTCTGGCGCATACATCGGTGAGAATGTACATATTGAAAATCAGGTTGTTGACAAACACGCCAAGATCACACATGTAAAAGAGCTGTCCGCTTCTGAAGACCGTCCTGGATATGTAAGAAGAAATGATACACTGTAGAACGTACAGCATAAAAAATGCGGGAAGATGAAATCAATCATCTTCCCACTTTTTATAATACCATAGTATGGAAACAACGTTGGCATCGGCAGGCTCTTTGGCATTTTACCGGATTACTTCCCGTGCGATTTTTTGCCAGGAAATCCTGCTGACATCACATTCTTTTGTATCTTTTTTCCTCAATTGCTTCCCGTAAAGCTTCTGCAAGTCTGCTTTCAAATGCCGGTAATTCTTCCTCCAGCGGTTCATCCGTTCCTTTCATCCCCGGAGGTAACACGTACCGGATATCTGCGTCCGGGACCATATCAGCAAGCCACTCGGCAATTCCTTCCAATTTCGTCATTACTACCCTGTCACCACAGGCCAGACTCTCAATCACAGTCAACGGAAGGCCCTCATACATAGACGGAAGCACAAAAATATCACAGTCATTGTATAGCTCTGCAAGCCTTGATTGCGTTACACATCCAGCAAACACTACCGGATATCTGCATCCATCTGCCAGTTCTTTAATCTCTTCATATTCAACGAGGTTTCCGGCACCTCCGGCAAGAATAAGTTGTATTTTTTCTTTTTCATAATCCAGAAGATTCAATGCTCTCAGAAGACTTTTTTACACCTTTCTTCTGTGTAATCTTCCCCGCAAAAATCATACGGATTTTTCCGTCTTTCCTGCTTAATTTTATGCCTGTCTTTTTTAAAGACCTCACTGTTATATCCGGTTCCTATCACAGTCATCTGTTTTTCTGATACCGGATATATTTTTTTATTTTTTCTTTCTGCGCTTCCTGAAGTGCAAATATCCTGTCAAGTTTCGGAATCTCCTGCCTGATAAAATTTCTTTCAAATAAAATACTCTCCATCTGTCTCAGATCCGTATTATGGCAAAATCCATATACTTTTTTAGCAGGATAATGTGCTCTTATCAGCGCCGTCAGGTAATACAAATGATGGCATAAGATAATATCCGGATTTTCTTTTTCTATTGCTTCATCCAGAACTTCAAGAAATGCGGCTTTAAATTGTCCGGCCATCTCTTCTGTCATATCCGATATCTTGTACTGGTATAAGGCATATCATCCGACATTCCTACTACCGGATACGGAAGCTTTTCTGACGAAAAATATACCGGATATACCGTTACCCCTTCCGGCATATCCACCTGATCCTCTCTTGTGACGCCCGCCACCACGGCCTGCGAAACACCCATCTTGGCCAGAGATCTCACCACCTCGGTCAGATAGACGCCGCTTCCCGTACTGCATGGCTTCTGCGCCGTGACACTAAGCACTCTCATTTTCGATCTGTTATCTCCTCTCGTAGATTGTAAACACATATTCCAGATCAAAATACGTCTGTTCTTCACTGATCTTCGTCATCTCCCAGTCCGGATCCTCATCCAGATCCGGGAAATATGCATCTGCTTCATATGCATGGTCTATTTTTGTAATATATGCTTTTTGTACAATACGGAAGCAGCTGGCGGTAAATACTCTCTCCACCGATCACAAATATATCTTCCGAATCATATTTTTTCAGTTCATCCACCATCTCTTCTATGGTATGTACAATAACTGTATCTTTTACTTTATAATTCTTATCTGTCGTAAGTACCACATTGACTCGGTTCTTCAGCGGCTGTCCTCCCGGAAAGCTTTCCAGTGTCTTTCTTCCCATCGCAACAACTTTTCCCTTTCGTTGTCTCACGAAAAAATTTCATATCCTGCGGAATACTCACCAGTAATTTATTCTCTTTTCCAATTGCCCAGTTCGAATCTACTGCTACGATCAAATTCATAATCTACATCTCCTCTTTACGTATAATATATTCTTATCTCTGACTGCCACCGGCTAATAATATTTCTTCTACACTGCCACCGGAATATTCTTAATCTGATCATGTGTCTGATAATCGATCAATTTTACATCATCTCTTGTAAACTGATAAAAGTCTTTGACCTCCGGATTCAGCCAGAACTTCGGTGCCGGAAGCGGCTTGCGGCTGATCAGTTCCTCTATCATCGGCACATGTCTGTCGTAAATATGCATCTGCGATCACATGTACGAACTCTCCGACTTCCATATCACATACCTGCGCCAGCATATGGATCAATACGGCATACTGACATACATTCCAGTTATTTGCCGCAAGAACATCATTCGATCTCTGATTCAGGATTGCATTCAATGTCAGTTTATCATGTCCCGGTTTCTTGGTTACATTAAAGGTCATGCTGTAAGCACATGGATAGAGATTCATCTCATGCAGATCTTCATGCACGTAGATATTAGTCATGATTCTTCTGCTGTATGGATTATTCTTAAGGTCATAGATTACACGGTCCACCTGATCAAACATGCCTTCTTTATACTGGTGCTTTACGCCCATCTGATATCCATAAGCCTTTCCGATCGAACCGTTCTCATCTGCCCAGCTGTCCCATATATGACTGTGAAGATCATGGATATTGTTGGATTTTTTCTGCCAGATCCAGAAAAGCTCATCCGTACAGCTTTTGATTGCTGTTCTTCGAAGTGTCAATGCCGGAAATTCTTTGCGCAGATCATAACGGTTGACAACGCCAAATCTCTTGATCGTATATGCCGGAGTTCCATCCTCCCATACCGGTCTTACTTTTCGCCCTCTGGTATCGGTACCGTTATCGATAATGTCACGGCACATATTGATAAATACTTTGTCTGCATAACTCATTTTTGTTTCTCCTGTCCTTTTCCTGTTCTCTTTACGGATCACTGATATTATAAAGAACCCGGTCCAGCATCTTTTCCAATGCCGCGATTTCCTTTTTACTCATCCCGATCGTCAGCCTCCGATCTATCTTCTTCCGGTAATTGTCCATCTTTTTCTGAATATCATATGCTTTTTTCCGTCGGGTAAATGTTCTTGCATCTTTTGTCCTGATTACTTGGAACTGCCAGAATGAATCCTTTTTCATCTAACCTTTTTAAGATTCCCGTTACCGTAGGATTCTTAAGACTTAACGCCTTTTTCAATGTCTTTCTGATTCACAAACTCCTTACTGCTGCCAAGAAGATAATCCAGCACCGCGCACTGCGATGATGTGATCCCTATCCCTCGAAGCAGGTTATTGAATTCCTTTTCATAAATATTATTGATCTGTTTGAACATAAATCCAACGGGTAATCGTTCTTTCATCCCTTGTATTCTCCCATTTCCCTGTAATATCGTCATCAGTCCGGGTATTCACAAATACCCAGACTATTTCAATTTATTTTACCATATTCCAACAGGCTATGCAATCTTATCCATCGCGCGAATCTCTTTTACAGCGAATCCAATTGCGATAATTCCCGCTGCTGCATCTGCGATCGGTCCTGCATACATAACACCGTCAATTCCCATAAAAATCGGGAATATAAGTATCAGCGGAAGCAAAAAAAGATTACCTGTCTTGTAAGCGACACTACAATACCCAGCTTCGCTTTTCCAATGGATGTAAAGAAACCAGAAGACATTGGCTGGATTCCATTAATAAATGTCATAAACATAAAAATTCTGAAATATCTTGCCGCAAATTCATAATATTCTTTGCTTCCCGTACCAAAGATACTCACAAGCTGCGTCGAGAAAAACTGGAAACACAAGAAGAACACAATTCCAACCGTCATAGCAACGCGGAATGCTTTCCAATAAGTGCGTTTTACTCTGTCATACGATCCTGCTCCATAATTAAAGCCCCAGATTGGCTGGCAGCCCTGGGAAATCCCTGATCGCAATAGCCATGAACACCATATTTACCTTTGAGATAACGCCCACACACGCCAGTGGAATATCTGTTCCATATACAGAAGCCGCACCATAATAGCGCAGTGTATTATTCATGGTAATCTGCACGATTGCCATGGCTATCTGGTTGATGCAGGAAGCCATTCCCAATGACAGGATCATTTTCAGGAGATGGCCTGACGGACGGAACATCTCTGTTTTCAGCTCCATTTTACGAAATCTTCCAAAATATACAATTACCATAATTCCGGATACGATCTGTCCGATCACGGTCGCCCACGCAGCGCCTTTGATCCCCCAGTGGAATCCAAAGATAAACAGCGGATCTAACACCGTATTAATAATTGCCCCTGTCAGCATACAAGTCATAGAGTACGTAGGACTTCTGTCCGCGCGGATCAGATGATTCCCTCCGGTTGTCAAAATCAGGAACGGAATTCCAAATGCCGTAATTCCTGTATAATCCTGTGCATATGGCAGGATCTTTGTCGTCACACCGAAAAGATGCAGCAGAGGATCCAGGAACACCAGTACCACTGCTGCAATGATCACACCACAGATTACCAGCATGGAAAGCCCGGTTCCCCGCAATCCTGCTTGCTTTCTCATGATCTCCCGCACCGGAACACAGGTTAAAATTCGACGCACTTCCGATTCCAAGAAGAAGTGCTGTTGCCGTACAGATGATCGACACAGGAAATGCAATATTAGTCGCTGCATTTCCCAGAAGTCCGACTCCCTGTCCGATGAATATCTGGTCTACTATATTATATAACGAGCTCACCAGCATACTGATAATTGCCGGAATTGCAAATTTCGCGATTAGTTTTCCTTCTTTTTCTGTCTCCAGAGGATTTCTTTTTTTCTGTTCTTTCAACTTTCTTTCACTCCTTATTTTCTCACCAATTATTCATGGATTCTTATTTGATTTTCACCATACGGCGATTATAAAAAAGACGGAGCTTGTTACGGCCTCCGTCCTCTGAAAATATTCTGCTATTTATTATTTAATATTCACGGATCACGGTTCCAATCTCCCGTGTCGTATCCATATCCACCAGATGAGCCAGTGCATCTTCCAGATGCTTTTTCTTTTTACTGCTTCTGTAACAATAACAAGTTCTGCTGCATCATCTTCTTTTGTATTCTGAATCACTCTTGCAATACTTACTTTATGCACTCCGAATACACTTGCAATTGCAGCAAGTACACCTGGTTTATTATCCACCAGCATACGGATATAGAACTTGTTCTTTACTTCTTTAAAGTTCTTTACCGGTGTCTCACGATAACAGGTACAACTGATTCTTCCTGTACAATGGTATTGTATATCACGGATCACATCGATCACATCACCCATGATCGCACTGGCCGTCGGGAGTTCCCCTGCTCCTCTTCCGTAGAACATCGTATCACCGGCAGCATCAGAGCGGACAAATACTGCATTAAACGAATCTCTCACGGATGCAAGCGGATGTTCCTTCGGAATCATCATCGGATGAACAGCAACCTCAATTCCTTCTTCCGTATTATGCGCAACACCGAGTAATTTAATCACATCACCGAATTCTTCTGCGTATTCCACATCTTTCGCAGTAATTTTTGTAATTCCTTCTGTATATACATCATCGAATGTAACTCTGGAATGAAATGCAATCGATGCCATGATCGCTACCTTACGTCCGGCATCCAGTCCTTCAATATCGGCCGTCGGATCTGCCTCTGCATAACCAAGCTCTGTTGCCAGTGCCAGTGCATCGTCAAAATCCATCCCTTCTTCGATCATCTTGGTCAGAATAAAGTTCGTCGTACCATTGACAATACCGATAACTTCCTGAATCTCATTCGCCGCCAGACACTGCTTCAGCGGACGGATAATCGGGATTGCTCCTGCCACAGCTGCCTCAAATAAGAAATCCACTCCACTTTCTTCTGCCGCCTCCAAAAGTTCGTGTCCATGTGTCGCTACCAGATCTTTGTTCGCTGTCACGACATTCTTTCCTGCATGCAGTGCTTCCAGAATCATAGTTCTTGCAGGTTCGATACCACCCATCACTTCGATTACGATTTCTATCTCATCATCATTCATGATATCTTCCCACTTATCGGTTAAAAGAGACTGGTCTACACCCTCTCTCTTCTTATTCATGTTATGTACCAGTATCTTCTGAATTTCAAGACCTGCACCGGCTTTCAATGCCATTTCATCCTTCTGGCGTTCCACAAGTTTATACACCCCGCTGCCGACCGTTCCAAGTCCCAGAAGACCTGCTTTTACTACTCTTTCCTGATTCATCTTCTCACATCCTCGTTTTTGTTCACTCTCTTTTCGTATCTACAGATATTCTGCCAGCGGCAGATTCTGCAGCTTTGTTTATACAGACTTTAGTATAGCATAGTGCTACATATAATTTCAATCCGATTCTTCCCATGCTCGGAAATTAGTACAGTTTAATCTCCTTTCTGCACAGTAACAAATCCGCACCCCATAAATCAACACAAAAAAGACGTTACAAATAGTCAATTCAGAGCGACAGACGGGACTCGAACCCGCGACCTCCACCTTGGCAAGGTGGCGTACTACCAACTGTACTACTATCGCATAACAACTACTTGCAACGTCTTTTCAGAGCGACAGACGGGACTCGAACCCGCGACCTCCACCTTGGCAAGGTGGCGTACTACCAACTGTACTACTATCGCACATCAAGTATGTTTTATTTTTTGTGTTCATCAGAACGATATTCAGTATAACGCAATATATCTCATTATTGTCAATATCTTTTTAATTTTTTGAATTTTTCTTTTTAATTTGAAAACTCCGACAACTTTTTCTGCATGCTTTGGCAAATGCCAGGAATAAAAAAGGTGCTTTATCTGACTTTGGTTTTCCCATCATTTTATTCTTTTGCTTTTACTTTATTCTTTGTCTTCTGCCTTTTTTCTCTTCTTTTGCCACTAACTGCAATTCCGAGTTCCTCCAGCTGTTTTGCATCTACATGTCCCGGTGCTTCTGTCATAAGATCAGATGCATCCTTTACCTTCGGGAATGCGTTCACGTCACGGATGCTGTCTTCTTTTGCCATCAGCATTACCAGACGATCCAGACCATATGCAAGTCCTGCGTGCGGCGGTACTCCATACTTGAATGCTGTCAGCAGGAATCCGAACTGTTCCTGTGCCTGCTCCGGTGTAAATCCAAGTACTCTCGAACATCTTGCTCTGGATATCCTGATCAAAGATTCTGACACTTCCGCCACCAATTTCGTTACCATTCAATACGATATCGTATGCTTTTGCACGAACGCGTCCCGGATCACTGTCGATGTACTGCAGGTCTTCTTCCATCGGCATGGTAAATGGATGGTGCATAGCCGTGTAACGGTTCTGCTCATCATTCCACTCAAGAAGTGGGAATTCTGTTACCCACAAGAATTTGTATTCATTCTTGTCAAGAAGTTCCATCTGACGTGCGAGTTCCAGACGAAGTGCTCCAAGTGTATCCCATACAACTTTATTCTTATCTGCAGCAAATAATAACAAGTCTCCGTTTCTCCGCCCATCGCTTCGATCAGAGCTTTCATTTCATCATCTGTCATGAATTTGGCAAATGAGGATTTTACTGTTCCGTCTTCATGAATTGCAATATACGCAAGTCCCTTTTGCACCATAATCTTTTGCAAAATCAACCAGCTTGTCGATCTTCTTTCTGGCCATTCCACCCTGGCCTTTTGGCGTTGATACCACGAACTGTTCCACCATTTTCGATCGCATTTTTTGAACACTACAAATTCACACTCTTTCACCACATCTGTCACATTGGTAAGCTCCATGCCAAAACGAATATCCGGCTTATCGGAACCAAAGCGGTCCATAGCCTCCTGCCATGTCATTCTCTGGATTGGAAGAGATACTTCCACGCCCAGTACTTCTTTGAATAATTTGGCAAGCAGTCTTTCATTTACTTCGATTACATCATCGACATCCACGAAAGATAACTCCATATCGATCTGTGTGAATTCCGGCTGATGGTCTGCACGTAAGTCTTCGTCACGGAAACATTTTGCAATCTGAAAATATCTGTCATATCCGGAACACATCAGTAACTGTTTGAATAACTGCGGTGACTGTGGCAGCGCATAGAACTGTCCCTGCTGGATACGGCTAGGTACGAGGTAATCTCTTGCTCCTTCCGGTGTACTTTTGATCAGAACCGGTGTCTCAATCTCAAGAAATCCTTCTTCTGCAAGGAACTGACGTGTCAGAGTTGCAACCTTGCTTCTCATCATCAGATTGCGCTGCAGATCCGGTCTCCTGAGGTCCAGGATATCTGTATTTCAGACGTACTTCTTCTTTTGTCTTGGAATTTTCTTCAATGTGGAACGGAGGTGTCTCTGACTCAGAAAGAATACGAAGTTCTTCCGGAATCACTTCGATCTCTCCTGTTGCAAGATTCTCATTCACTGCACCTGAACGTTTTTCAACCTTACCTACGATTGCTACTACATATTCTGCACGAAGCTTTGCTGCCTTTTCGATCAGTGCTGCTTCGCATTTTCCTTCTTCAAATACCACCTGAATAATTCCTGAACGGTCACGTACATCAACGAATACAAGACCTCCTTTATTACGATTTTCTGAACCCATCCCATAATGGTAACTTTTTCTCCTACATTGGCTGCAGATAATTCTGCACATCTGTGGGTTCTTTTTTAACCCTTTCATTGATTCTGCCATGTTTTCTTTATCTCCTTTTCCGACGTCTTTACGCCGTAATTTATTGTTTCCTATATATCTTATTAAAGTTTTTCCACGGAATCTGCATAACAGTCCACGATTTCTGTATAACCATCTTCAGTAAGCTGTTCTTTCTGGAATTTTTTATTCTTCTTCATGTTGACGATCAGAACCTGTTTTCCTGCCTGACGGTCTGTCTTTGCAAGTGACATAACCTTTAAAAGCCCTTTTTTTGTCATCTTCTTCTCTAACAGATATGCCTTCTTCTCTTTTTACAGTCGGAACTTCATATCCATTTTCCAGAAGCAGCATGACGATTCGTTCGAATCCGATTGAGAATCCACATGCAGGTGTATCCTGCCCGGTAAATTTACCGATCATCTTATCATAACGGCCGCCTCCGGCTACAGATCCGCCGAAATCATCCATCGTCACTTCAAAGATCGTTCCTGTATAGTAAGACTGTCCTCTTACAAGTGTCGGATCGAATTTGATATTGAATTCGCATTCTTTTTGCGGTCTCAACACTGGAAATGATCATTTCCATACTGTCTGCTGTCTCTTCGCTTAAGCAGTCGCCCAGTTTTTCTTTCAGGAAACGGATACCTGTTACATCTGGTGCTACATCCTTAAATAACTGAAGATAAGTCTCTACATTTTCCTTTACATATCCCATCTCTTCTAATTCTTTTGCAACACCTTCTGCACCGATCTTGTCCATCTTATCCAGAATGATGAAGACTTCATCATAATCATCCTCACGGAAACCACTGTAAGCAGCCATTGCTTTCAGGATATTACGGTCATTGATACATACCGTAAAGTTCTGGAAGCTTAATTTGCCAAGCATAGCTGTCGTTGCAAGGATCAGCTCGATCTCTGCCAGATTGCTTGGCTCACCCAATATATCGATATCACACTGCATGAACTGACGGAAACGTCCCTTCTGCGGTCTGTCCGCTCTCCATACATTACCAATCTGCAATGCCTTAAAAGGTGCCGGAAGCAACTCATTCGAATGGTTTGCATAATATCTGGCAAGCGGTACGGTAAGATCATAACGCAGTCCTCCGTCTACCAGATCGTTTTCTTCTTTTGCTGTATCGATCTTCAGTTTTTCTCCTCTTTTTAAGATCTTGAAGATCAGTTTCTCGTTGTCTCCGCCCTGTTTGCTGCACAGGTTCTCGATATGTTCCACACATGGTGTCTCGATGGAACAGAATCCGTATGTCTTATACGTCTCTTTGATCAGTCCGATCAGGTAATCACGGATCTCCATCTCACGTGGGAGCATGTCTTTCATACCGGTAACCGGTTTTTCTTTAATGCCATAACCATTCTCCTTTGCGTTCTATCATTTCGTCGATCCTGTCGATGTAGGCATCTACCGCCTTGACATTCTCCTGACGGATCAGACGCGTCATTTTCTTCTTTTACTGCCCGGCATAGGAATCGGATCCTTCAATACAATCTTTGTCGATGTCCGGCTCCTGCGGCAATAATAGATTGTTTTTCTTCCATAATAAGTATATTGTATATTCCGGCTTTGTCAACCTTTGCATACCCAACATTTTCAAAATTCCCTGCAATATTCTTCTGTCTGTACAGATAATACGGGAAAAGATCCATCTCTTTTGCTGCCTTTGCAGCCCTTTCGATCATGCCGGAAAGGATCTCATGCGTCTCTTTCGCATCCCGGTTCAAATCCTCCATCTCCATTCTGGCTGCTCTTTTGATCGCCAGTGAATGCACTGTCAGACTGTCCGGATTCATCTGTGCAATCTGTGCCAGTGTATCTTCCATGTCAGAAATATCTTCTCCCGGAAGTCCTGCGATGATATCCATATTGATATTATCGAATCCAGTCTTTCTGGCCAGTGCATAGGCTTCTTTTATCTCTTCTACGGTATGTTTTCTTCCAATCACATCCAGTGTCTTCTGCTGCATGCTCTGCGGATTGATGGAAATCCTAGTAATGCCGTGGCTCTTTATGACCTTTAATTTTTCTTCTGTTATGCTGTCTGGTCTTCCTGCTTCCACTGTATATTCCAGCAGGTATTCTCTCGAAAACTTCTCATCGATCCAGCTCATCAGCCGTTCCAGCTGCTCTGCCGTCAGCGTTGTCGGCGTACCTCCGCCGATGTAGATCGTATTTAATTTTTTGTTTTTCGAGCGTTCTGCGATAAATTCCAACTCTTTACAAAGTGTATCTACATATACATCTACTTTTTTTCTTTCCAGCGATCCAGCGGTCCGGAACTGAAAGAACAATAAGAACAGACCGACGGACAGAACGGAATTCCTACATACAGGCTATATCCGTTCTCGTAATCCAGTTCTTTTAAAATTTTCTGTTCTCTTTCGGCAATCTCCCATGCAAGAGCTGCTTTTTTCTCCTCTCACTCTCGCACTTTCCCATGCCCAGTTAATATAATCTTCTTTTTTCCCATCCGGCTTCCAGTTTCTGCATAGCAAGCTTGGTCGGGCGCACTCCCGTAAGCACTCCCCACGCAAGCGGCTCTCCTGTAATCCTTTCCAGCTGATCATACAGGCTCAGATCAATCTGCCGTTTTCTTTCTTTTTTCTGGCTCTCCTTCTCTGAATCTTCCTGTATCTTCCCTGTGCTTTCATCCCGACCTGCTGTGTCAGTAATTTCCACGGTGTTCTCAAATCCCACGGAAATTTCACGGTCATCCGGCAAATGTACCATTACATAATTAGAGGCTTTTTCATCCGTCTTGCAGGATACTTCCTGTGACGGATAAAAAGCCTTTAATATATGATACGCATTATAAGTATAAGACTCGCTTTTACATATAATCTGAATCATTCTATTTCTCCATTCCGTTTTCTTTCACTGTCTTTTCTTATCGTTCATTATACAAATGGATTATGACGCTTTTCATAACCAATCGTCGTCTCTTCCATATGCCCCGGATATACATGCGTCTCTTCCGGTAATATCAAAAAGCTTTTCTTTTACAGAACGGACCAGTGCTGATGCACTTCCACCTGGGAAGTCCGAACGTCCGACGGATGTACGGAACAATGTATCACCGCTAAAAAGAACATCTTCCTGTTCCATATAATAGCAGCATCCGCCCGGTGTATGCCCCGGTGTATGGATCACACGGAACTGAAAGCCTGCAATTTGAAGCTGCTGTCCGTCTCTGACCGGAACCGCATCCGCGAACTGATATCCTCCGCGCATATAACCAGAAGACAGATTGCTTTCACCGTCCATCATCATCGGTAGATCTGCTTCTTCCACATATACTGGAACTTTTTTATATCTTCCATCACATCGGAAAGTCCCATAATATGGTCAAAAAATGTGCATGTGTCAGAAGTATAGCCTTCAGCTTCAGTCCCTGCTCTTTCACGGCATTCTTTAATTTTGCCGGATATGCTCCCGGGTCAACCATGACCGTATCCTTTGTCTCTTCATTGATCACCAGATAACAATTGGTACCGATCATTCCCACTACGTATTTTTTCTATCTTCATACTTTTAGCCTGTTGCCCTTTCTATATCTATGATTCCGGAAAGCTGCTGCAGCTTCTTCACGATGCGCTCCAATTCTTCACGGCCGTGAACGATGAATCCCATCTCGATCGTTGCCGTTCCCTTCTTACTGGTACGGACATTCATAGATTTGACATCTACGTTTCCCTCAGTGAAGATTCGGGATATCTCCATCAGAAGTCCCTGCTGGTCATTCGCATACATCTTGATCTCTGCAAGATACTGACCGCCGGATTTTTCCGTCACTTCGGTCTCCCACTCTGCATCAATCAGTCTTGCACGTTCCGATTCGGACAGGTGGATCATATTAATACAGTCCGTTCGGTGAATGGAAAGTCCTCTTCCACGTGTAACAAATCCGACGATCTCATCTCCCGGAACCGGTGAACAGCATTTGGAGAAACGCACTGCCACATCATCAATTCCCTTGACAACAATGCCACTCTTTGACTTGGCAATGTGTACTTTTTCTTCGCTGCTTCTGCAACTCTCTCCAGAACAACCTCATCGGTAATTGCCTGTCTGTGATCTTTTCCATATTCTTCAGCAAGACGATTCACGACCTGTCCTTCTTTCAACCGCCATGTCCGATCGCCGCCAATACAGAATCCCAGTCTTTGAATCCATTTTTTTTTCTGAACAATCTCCTGATATTTCGGCTGGATGATATTTGCAACATTGATACTTTTCGCTCTTGCAGTACGTCGCAATCATATCCTTACCGCGGATGATATTGTCTTTCTTCTTGAACTCATTTCTTGAACCACTGGTTGATCTTATTTTTTGCCTGTGTACTCTTTACAATATTAAGCCAGTCACGGCTTGGTCCCTTGGAATTCTGGGATGTCATGATCTCGATTCTGTCGCCATTCTGGATCTTATAATCAATGTTAACAAGTTTTCCGTTGACGCTCTGGCTCCTACCATCTTGTTACCGACCGCACTGTGGATGCTGTATGCAAAATCGATCGGTGTGGAACCATTTGGCAGATTCTTGACATCACCAGCCGGTGTAAAACAATAGACATCCTTTCTGCAAACAGATCCAGATCGCTCTTTGAAGAGAGGTTCATAAATTCTTTGCCGTCCGACATATCCTTCTGCCATTCCAGAATCTGACGCAGCCAGCTCAGTTTCTCTTCTTCCTGTTTGGAAACATTGACGGTACCGTCATTGTTTGATGCTTCTTTGTATTTCCAGTGTGCGCAATACCATATTCTGCGGTGTCGATGCATCTCTTCTGTACGGATCTGGATCTCAAATGGCTGACCCTTTGTGCCGATAAGGGTTGTATGTAAGGACTGATACATATTTGCTTTGGGCATGGCAATATAATCCTTGAAGCGGCCGGGGATGGGCTTATACATTTCATGGATCACACCAAGTGCCGCATAACAGTCCTTCACCGTCTCCACAATAATACGCACCGCGAAGAGGTCATAGATCTGATCCAGTGTCTTATGCTGTGTGACCATCTTTTATAAATACTGAAGAAATGTTTAGCACGTCCATTGACCGTTGCCTTGATATTCGCATTCTTCATATGTGTCGATACTTCTTCTGCGACAATACCGTCCACAAATTTCTGGCGTTCTGTTTTACGCAGAGCGATCTTTTCACCAGGTCATAATACACTTCCGGTTTCAGATATTTTAAAGAAAGGTCATCCAGTTCATCTTGATCTTGGAAATACCAAGACGCTCTGAGCAATCGGAGCATAAATATCCATCGTCTCTTTCGCTTTTTCTTTCTGTTTTTCCGGCTTCATGAACTTTCAAGCGTACGCATATTATGAAGTCTGTCTGCCAGCTTGATCAGAATAACACGAATATCCTTTGCCATGGCAAGGAACATCTTACGCAGGTTCTCTGCCTGTACCTCCAGTCTCTTTATCCAACTCCAGATCTGCCAGAATGATTGCCACCCACAAGAGGATGGATGATATATGGTTCTCCGGATTTTCATCTGTGGACGGATGATACTTTCGGATACGGGCAATTAACATGCCATATAACCGGTTCGGATCTTTAATCTTCCCGATTTTTACCGCATGCCCGTCTACAACTGCAAGCCCTTTTCGTGTGATCTTCTGTCAGTGCTTGGTGCGATCCGGTTGTCCAGTGATTCATAGGTTGTCTTATCAGACATATTAACGCCTCCTTCCCTTGATTTCTCTCTTTTATTTTTTCAGGATATGTGATCACAGCGTCCACATCATATCCTTCTAATCTTTCTCTTCCTTTTAACCCGGCAAGTTCCATCAGAAATACTGCTTTTACCACTTTTCCGCCAAGGCTTTCGATCATCTTCACCATAGCCTCGTTGGTTCCGCCTGTAGCAATCAGGTCATCAATAATAACCACTTTCTGCCCCGGTTTGATTGCATCTTTGTGCATCTCGATCGTGGCTGTGCCATACTCCAGTTCATATTCAACAGAAACCGTCTCGCATGGGAGTTTTCCTTTTTTCTGATTGGGATAAATGGCTTGTGCAGATTATATGCGATCGGTACACCAAAGATAAATCCTCTTGATTCCGGTCCTACAACCACATCAAAATCCACGTCTTTTAATTTTTCCTGCATCAGGTCTATCGCCAGATGTAATCCATCTGCATCCTGAAGGATGCTTGTTACGTCTCTGAATATAATTCCCGATTCCGGAAAATCCGGAATACTTCTTACATACTCTTCTATCGGTTTCATGATACTCTCTCCATTTCTGTCTAAAATACAACTTTAAGTATACCATTACTCGTTCTGATTTTCAATCTATGGTTTTCACACTGCAACGAGAGAAACCAGCTTAACGGTAATGTGTGATCACAATCTGCGGTGTTCTCTTTCCCATATATTCATTGATATCGGGATAATAAGTCACCGCAATTTTTATATGACCGCCTCTGCCTTGTAAAAGAGCATCCACCTCCATGCGCCCGTAGGTCTCTTCCATATTCTTTAAGAATCCTTCCACATTCTGGAACAGCATGGCTTCTATGACACTTCCGTTTGCATCCTGTGCCTTTATCTTCAGTACATTTCTGTTCTTTCCAAGTATTCTCGCTCCCAGAAGCGTCACTCCGCGTGCGGCAAATATCGGCTTTGTATTCCCTTTTCCGAATGGTTCCAGAAGTTCCAGCTCTTTCACCAGTTCTTCCGTCACACAAAGAAACGGCATCTCCATATCAATCGTGACTTTTTCTTTCATTTCTTCTTCCGTCAGGGTGCAGTTCTCATTCAGTCTTCTCCGGAATTCTGCGATATTCTCTTTTTCCAGAGAAAGTCCTGCTGCCAGCCGGTGTCCGCCAAACTTCGTCAGGATATCTTTGCATTTATTCAGTTCCTCATACATATGATATCCGTCGATCGACCGTCCGGATCCTTTCGCACCATCCTCTGCATCCGTCAGTACGAATACCGGTTTGTAATAGCATTCCCTTATTCTTCCCGCAACAATCCCCGCAAGGCTTTCATGACAATCCGGCAGATAGATGACCAGTACCCTGTCGTCGGATAAATCTGTCGTCTCCACCTGTTCTTTCGCAAGCTTTACTGCTTCTTCGGTCATATCCTTTCTGCTGTCATTTAATGCTTTTAAATCACCCGCAAGAATATCCGCTTCTTTCTGTGTACGCACCCGCAGAAGTTTCAGTGCCCGCTTTGCTGTATCCAGCCTCCCGCTTGCGTTGATACAGGGGCCCAGAACAAACCCTATATGATAAGAATTCAGACTTTCTTTATCAATTCCTGTACATTCTATCAGTGCTTTCAGTCCCGGATTCTTCGTTCGCTTAAGCATCTGCAGTCCTTCTTTGACAAAGATCCGGTTCTCATCCTCCAGATCCATCACGTCACCGACCGTTGCGATTGCAACATTTTCAATCAGATCATCCAGATCAGTGGAATCTTTCCCCATGCTTTCCCACAACGCCTCCATCAGTTTATATGCAACCGCCGCGCCACAGAGTCCCTTGAACGGATATACACAGTCCTTCTGCTTCGGATCGATCACTGCATCCGCTGGTGGAAGTCTGTATATCTTTTCTCCGTCTATTTCATCGAACGGGATCTCATGATGATCCGTTACGATGATCGTCATGCCCAGTTCTTTTTGCCATATGCAATCTCATTTGCTGCTGCGATTCCATTATCACAGGTAATGATCGTATCGATTCCGGCATCGTAAGCCCGGTCGATCAGATGCCGATTCAGACCATATCCATCACCTATGCGGTCTGGAATATCACTGTCCACATATGCCCCGAGACGTTCCAGCCCCTCCAGCAAAATATACGTCGCATTCACACCATCAATATCATAATCTCCGATCACCCGGATTTTCTTCTCCTCTGCAATCTTTTTCTTTCAAAATGTCAATCGCCTTATCCCATCTTTCATCAGCATTCCATCATACAGATCACTGATCGTTCCATTCAGATAACGTTCGATTGCCTCTTCTCCGATCACATCCCTGTTGCGGATCAGGCATGCCAGTCTCGGACTAATCTGATATTTCTTTCCTATCGCTTCAAAATCTGCACCTTTGCGCAGCAGAACCCATCGTTCCATTTATCTTTATCCCCTTTGTATCTGTCCGTCAAAATATTATGTCTCTATTTTAAAAAAAAGCAGTTATGCCCTGTCAATAGGCATAACTGCTTCCCGGTTCATTTTATGATCTATTTTTTCTTTTTTCTTTGGCTGTGCTTTTTGCCGACTTTCGTCTTCATTACATACCACAGTGCTCCTGTAACACATACAGAAGAATATCCACCGCAGACGATACCTACCATCAGAGGTGCTGCGAATTCACGGATAGAACTTACACCCATAATAAACAGTACCGCAACCATGATAAATGTTGTCAGTGAAGTATAAATACTTCTTGTCAGTGTCTGTGTAATACACTTATTTACAAGTTCTGACAGATCTGTATTTCTCTTCATAAGCGGAAGTTCCTCACGAATACGGTCAAAGATAACGATCGTCGCATTGATGGAATAACCGACAATGGTCAGCATACAAGCAATAAATGTACCTCCGACTGAGATTCTGGATACTGCATAGAATGCCAGTACAACCAGTACATCATGTAATAATGCCAGCACCGCACTTGTAGCAAAACGTACATCTTTGAAACGGAACCAGATATAAAGCAACATAAAAATTGTTGCCACGATCACTGCGATCACTGCATCCTGACGCATCTCATTACTGATCGTTGAACTGATATTTTCCGCTGTGATATCAGATTCTTTTTACACCAAAATTATCTTCCAGTGCCTTATTTACCTTCTCACGTTCAGACAGACTTAAAGTTACTGTCTTGATGACTACCTGTTTTGTTCCGGATACTTTCTGTGTCTGGATATTATGATCTCCTGTCACTTTTTCTACAACAGGAACGATCTCTTTATCAATCTCATCGATGGAATAATCTTTGTCAAACTTCACATTCATAGATGTTCCGCCCTTGAAATCCAGACTGTAAGCCAATGCCCCGTTACCCTGGGCAGAATGTACTCCCATAACCACGAATCCTGCAAGGATCATTGCAATAGAAATACTGAAGAACACTTTCTTCTTGCCAAGGAAGTTGATTGGCTTTCTTTCTTTCATCTTATGGTAATACAGACTCTCTTTTCGGATTCCGATTCCATAGAACGCAAACACGATCATACGTGTAATCACCAGTGCTGTAAACATTGATACCACAATACCGATTGCCAGAGTCTGTGCAAATCCTTTGACTGTTCCGGAACCTTTAAACCACAGAACCGCAGCCGCGATCAGTGTTGTCACATTACCGTCAACAATTGCTGACATAGCTTTCTGGAATCCTGATTTTAAGGATACTTTTACACTTCTTCCTCTTGCCATCTCTTCACGTACACGGGCAAAGATGATAACATTCGCATCTACTGCCATACCAATACTTAAAATGATACCTGCAATACCCGGCAGGGTCAGCGTTACATCAAACGCATTCAATATTACAAGTACGATCTCTGTATAGATGACCAGCGCAAGGCTTGATGCCAGTCCCGGAAGTCTGTATACAAAAATCATGAATAGGAATACAAGGATCAGACCAATAATACCTCCTTTTAAACTTGTATTCAATGCCTGTTCTCCAAGCTGTGCTCCTACTACATTGGAACGCAGCTCTTCAAGTTGAAGTTTCAGTCCACCGATACGGATCGTAGATGCCAGATTATCAGCTTCTTCGTATGTGAAGTCTCCGGTAATATAAGCCTGTCCGCCTGTGATCGCAGACTGGACAACCGGACTGGAGATGGTCTCACCGTCATAAATGATCGCAATCTGTTTTCCGATATTTTCTTTCGTTGCCGTTGCAAATTTGCTGGTACCTGATTTGGTCAGATTCAACTCTACAGAATATTCTTTATTCCCCATGTCATCCTGACCGGTTTTCGCAGACGCACTCTTAACATCTGTTCCCGTAAGAACTGTTTCTCCATCCGCTGTCTGGAAAGAAAGGGAACCTGGTTTTCCAAGTTCATCCAGAATCTTATTGGCATCTGTAACACCAGGAATCTCGATATTGATTCGGTCGTCTCCCTCCTGGTATACACTTGCTTCTGTACTGTACTGTTCTACACGCTTTTTGCAGTTTGTAGATCGTATCGCTCATCTCTTCTTTGGTCGGATTCTTATCTTTTACCTGATAGGTAATACTTGACACCACCGGCAAGATCCAGACCAAGTTTGATGTTTTTTCATCGCACCGGACTTAGATTTGCCAATTCCTGTAATAACAGTAAATCCAAGTCCGACGATGAGAATTACAGCCAGAAGCAGACTCAGTATGCTTTTTGACTTCTTCATCGTTCTCCTACACATCCTCTCGAAATATTTATTCTTCATCTGCAAGTGCTGCCTTCATCATGATCGCACACTCTACACGTTTCCTTTGCATCTCACAGCCGATCTCATAGGTATCATGGATCGTACCGTGGAAATTGTAAGAGTTTGCCATACATCCACCACTGCAATAGAATTTTGCAAAACAGTTTCTGCATTTATCTTTCGAATACACATTACAGCTTCTGAAATCGTCCGCGATCTCCGGCTTCACGATTCCATCGTCCACATTACCCATCAGAAACTCTTCCTGTCCGACGAACTGATGGCATGGATAGAGGTCGCCCCATGGTGTAACAGCCAGATACTCTGTTCCGGAACCACATCCGGATAAACGTTTTTGCCACACACGGACCACCGTTTAAATCTATCATAAAATGGAAGAAATTAAAGCCTTTTCCTTCTTTCTCGCGTTCGATCATCATCTTGGCAAGTTTATCATATTCCTCCATGATCTTAGGAATATCTTCCTCCCTGATCGCATACGGATCACTTTCATCTCCAACAACCGGTTCAATCGACATCTGTTTGAATCCGAGGTCTGCAAAATGCATGATATCATTGGAGAAATCCAGATTATTTCTTGTAAATGTGCCACGGATATAATATTTTTCCTGATTTCTGCTTTCTGCAAGTTTCTGGAATTTCGGAACGATCAGATCATAACTTCCTTTTCCATTTCTAAACGGACGCATCTGATCATTGATCTCTTTACGTCCATCCAGGCTCAACACTACATTGTCCATTTCTTTATTTACAAATTCCTGAATTTCATCATTTAACAGCACTCCGTTCGTCGTGAGTGTAAAACGGAAATGCTTGTCATGAAGCTTCTCCTGCTCTCTTCCGTAAGCGACCAGGTCCTTTACTACCTGCCAGTTCATCAGTGGTTCTCCACCGAAGAAGTCCACCTCCAGATTCCGGCGGCTTCCGGAATTGGCAATCAGGAAATCCAGTGCCTTCTTACCTAGTTCAAAACTCATCAATGCTCTTCTGCCATGGTATTCACCTTCCTCTGCAAAACAGTACTTGCAGGCAAGATTACAATCATGCGCAATATGTAAGCACAGCGCCTTGACAACTGTCTTTCTCTTCTTTACTTCTTCGATCATGCATTCATATGTATCTTTTACAAATAACTGACCGCCTTCTGTCAGTTCGATCACGTCTGATAATGCATCTTCAATGTCGGATGTTTCATATTTGTTTCCAAGTGTCTGTAAAAGCTTTTCTTTTACATCCGCTTCTTTAACGATCCGGCAGTTGGTTCTGTTTCTGACTTGTTCACTTCCGCGATCACGTCATAACAGACATCATCTACTACATGTACAGATCCGCTGTACACGTCCATAACGATATTATATCCATTATTACGGTACTGATGAATCATATCCTTTGGTACCCCTTTCTCATTTTCTTATTTCATATCGGGAATTTCCCGTTATCTTTCTACCCGTCAAAAACCATATGTTGTCAAATAATCAAAAAACAATTCCGCAGACAACTAAAAAATTCCACCGGGACCTTTTCGTCACATGCATGGCAACAAGAAACAGCGACCCTAAAGACCGCTGTCCCAAGTATCCATATCTTTTTAAATTATTTGCTCTGTTCGCAAGTCTGGTTTCCTACTGTGCAGGAAGTCTTGCATGCTGACTGACAAGATGTCTGGCACTCGCCGCATCCGCTTTTTTTCAGATTGCTGTTCATAGGTTTATTCAATGATTTTACATGTTTCATGTTCGTATCCCTCCTTACTATTGCTTAACTTACATTATTATAACATTTCGACATAGGTTTCGCAATCTTTTTTCTTAGGATATCATTCCGCCTGCCATACCACCTCCCGCACACAGCGCAAATGTCATCAGAATCTCTGTTCCACTTCCGTGAAATGTACGATAGATTCCCCATGTAATCAGTAACAGAAATGCAAAAGTACAGAATTCCAAGTACAATTCCCCAAAAGAAACGTCTGATCTTTGCAAGTTTACCCGCCACAAGTCCCCGGCAAATGTAGAGAGCAGATAGACCGCTGTGATCCCTGCTGTCACAGCTTCTTCCGTAAGTTCGAATTTATACAGCGCCATTGCCAGTATCATCAAAAAAGAATTCCGGTCACTACATATGCTGCCAGAAGAGATTTCAGTATCCACATGATCCACACTTCATTTTGTCCCTTTTTTTCCCATGCTTTCCCTCCTCATCTATCACAGATTATGAAGGAAGCATCTGATTTATGCGCTTATTTTTTTTGTTTACAATCGTCCTATTGTTCCATCTGTTTGCCCAGAACCTTTGCCGTATATTCCGCAAGACAAAGCTCTGTATCTTTGAATCTGTCCGTACGTTCCTGATTCAGCAGAAAAACCGCACCGATCACATCACCTGCACACAGAATCGGACTGATCACCTCCTGTTTATAAGGTTCTGATACACTCACGATCGGTACATATCTTTTTTTTCCCCGGCTTTGGCATTCCGTGTTTTTCGTTCTTTCAGAAATTCTCCAAGCTCTCCCGTAATATCTTCATCCTGAATCTCTTTCTTTCCATTTCCCGCTGCTGCCACTACCTGATCCATATCACAGATCCCCACCAGGCATTCCAGAACCTGCGACAGACTTTCCGCATACTGTCTTTGCAAATGCAGACAGTTCCCCGATCGGTGAATATTTCTTCAGAATAATCTCACCTTCTCTGTCTGTAAATATCTCCAGCGGATCGCCTTCCCTGATCCTCAGTGTCCTTCTGATCTCTTTTGGCACGACCACACGCCCCAGGTCATCGATTCTTCTTACGATTCCCGTTGCCTTCATAGCATTTATCTTCCTCCTGATTTTTCTGTTTTTTCCATATTTTCTAACATATGGCTAGTATGCTGAAAAACAGCAAGGAATTATTCATGCAGATATTAGACTGGATATTTTTCAATAGTTTTTGTATAATAGTTGGAAGAAAATATTAGGAGGAATGAATCATGAGTAAAATTGATGAAGTACGTGCTGATATGGTCAAAGCCATGAAAGCCAAAGACAAAGACACAAAGGAAACTTTATCCATGCTGCTTGCAGCTCTTAAGAATAAAGCAATCGACAAACGCGAAGACCTGACACCGGAAGAAGAGACTCAGGTAATCTTAAAAGAGATCAAGCAGACAAAAGAGACCCTGGATATGACTCCTGCAGATCGTACAGAGATCATCGAAGAATGCAACAAGCGTCTGGCTGTTCTGGAACAGTATGCTCCTAAGATGATGGATGAAGCAGAGATCAAAGAAGTCGTTGCTTCTGTTCTTGCAGAAATGGGACTGGATGCTCCTACCGCAAAGGATAAAGGCAAGATCATGAAGAACCTGATGCCTAAAGTAAAAGGCAAGGCAGACGGAAAGCTCGTTAACGAGATCGTATCTGCTTTTATGAAATAAAATCTTTAAGAGCTGCCGCTGGCAGCTCTTCTTTATACTATGGTATCTACAGAACCGCCACCTGCTGCTTCTTCCGAACACATAGTGATCACAAAATAATGGGCAGCACCCGATGGATGCTGCCCATTATTTTAATCCTCTTAGTTACCAGAAGTACTGCCTGTTCCGGTTGTACTTGTGTCTTTGGCTTTCACACTCAGTTTTGTAAAGCTAATCTTATTCCAGCTACCTTTATGGACTGTAATCTTTTTCTTCTTTTTTCCATTTCTTTAATACTTTTTTATAGTATTTATCCTGTTTTGTCTGTGATCATGGACTGTTTCTTAGTCTCTGTGGCTGCTTCATCATTGAGGCTTGTAACTTTTGCCACATAGCATGCAGTGTCACCTTCAACCACATCCGTCGTCTCGCCTTCTCCCTAATTTGTCTGCTGCTTTTACGACTTCCTTAGACGGACTTACTGAATCGAATCAAACGTGGCATCTTTGGCTTCTGTTCCCTGTTCCGTTGCATACGCAGCAAAATCTTCTGCTGTCTTTGCACCTTTGGCAAATGCCTCTGCCGTCTCTTTGGTTTTTTTCTTTTCCGCTTCGGATACTGTAGTATCTGATGAGCTTGAAGAATCAGATGTTGTACTATAATCAAATTCTACATACTGCATATGCTTCTGTACCGCTTCTTCATCTGTTACATTCACATTTCGCTTCCGCTACGATTGCCGAACGCATCTTCTGCTCGATCACCATCAATGTCATGACACGTTTTACATTCTCTTCGGAACCAGATACCTTGTCTTTTTTCTTCTGGGAGTTGGCCTTGTCAAATTCTTCAGCCGCATTATTGATTGCTTTTTATCTGCTTTTGTAAGCTTCACATCATAATCTTCCATATGTTCTTCCAGAAGAGCCATATTCTTCAGATCATCCAGAAGTGTTTCTTTGATAGACTCTTCATATGTCTTGCCGTCTGATGCATTTCTGCTCCACATATCATCACCGCCGAGATAGCTTGCAAAGTACGTTTCGTACTGAGCCTGTGTATATCTTGCATAGAAATTTGCAACACCTGCCGTGATCTCTTCATCTCCTGCTTTTACGACCACCGCATCATCCTTCAGCGATCCACATCCGGTAAGTGATGCTGCCATAATCCCTGCCAGCGCTAATAGTAATGCTCTTTTTTTTCATTTATCCTAACCTGCCTTTATTTGCTTAATGGGTCAATTATACCGCTTTTTTTCTTCGCCTATCAATCTCTTTCAACCCATTTAACACATTTTTCGTAATTTCCAGTCCCTCTGTCTGCTTCTCTTTCAGATTTCTTCTCTTCTTCTCATAGATAAAAACACGGCTGGGCTCCGTCTGCTTTGAATGTCAGTTCCCCACGGAAATCTTCGATCAGCTTCGGAATCCGTTCGGATGTACGCTTTTTGCTTTTTTCATACATGATAAATGTGTAAACCTCGCCTTTTGTTCGACAGCCGTTACATACAACTGATGTGCCTGTGCTTTCAATGCGGCAACTTCCAGAAGTTTCTCCACCTTCTTTCGGAATATCTCCAAACCGGTCTGTCAGTTCTTCTGCCATATCTTCCATTTCTTCCCGGCTCTCAATTGCAGCGATTCGTTTATAGACATCCAGTTTCTGGTATTCATTCGGAATATAAGATGCCGGAATAAATGCATCCACATTCAGATCCATCGTAGTTGTGAAGGTCTCCTCTTCTTCCATCTCACCTTTCAGATGCTTCACCGCTTCGTTCAACATCTTACAGTAAAGGTCATATCCGACCGCATCCAAATGACCATGCTGCTCCGCACCCAAAAGATTTCCTGCTCCACGGATTTCCAGGTCACGCATCGCAATCTTGAATCCTGAGCCAAGGTCCGTGAATTCACGGATAGCAGCCAGCCTCTTTTCTGCCACTTCTCTTAACATCTTATCTCTCCGGTAGAGAAGGAATGCATATGCCATGCGGTTGGAACGTCCGACACGTCCGCGCAGCTGGTAAAGCTGTGAAAGTCCAAGCCGGTCTGCATCCTGGATGATCATCGTATTTGCATTTGCAATGTCCAGTCCGGTTTCTATGATCGTAGTGGATACAAGTACATCGATCTCCCCATTAATAAAATCATACATGATCCTTCCAGTTCATGTTCCCGCATCTGTCCGTGCGCATAGGCAACGACAGATCCGGAACCAGCTTCTGAACCCTGTCCGGCTACATCCGCAATATCTTCCACCCGGTTATATACATAATAAACCTGCCCCCCGGGAAAGCATTCTCTCTCGATTGCTTCACGGATCATTTCATCATTAAATTCCATTACATAAGTCTGGATCGGCATACGATCCATTCGGAGCTTCTTCCAGTACGCTCATATCCCTGATCCGATCAGGCTCATATGCAGCGTCCTGGGATGGGGTGGCTGTCAACGTCAGCACATCGATATTTTCACGCATTTTTTTAATTTTTTTCTTTGTGCTGAACACCGAACCGCTGTTCTTCATCGATGATCAGGAGCCCCAGATCTTTGAATTTCAAGTCTTCACCAAAACCCGATGTGTTCCGATAATGATATCCACCAGTCCCTTTTTCAGATCTTCAATCGTCTTCTTCTGTTGTGCCGGTGTACGGAATCTGCACATCAGGTCAATCCGCACCGGGAACTCTTTTCATACGCTGTACGAATGTCCGGTAATGCTGCTGTGCAAGAATCGTTGTCGGAACCAGATAGACTACCTGCTTACCATCCTGTACAGCTTTGAATGCCGCACGGATTGCAATCTCTGTCTTACCATATCCCACGTCCCCACAGATCAGACGATCCATGATCTTATGCTTTCCATATCTTTTTTACAGCCTCGATCGCCATCATCTGATCTTCCGTCTCTTCAAACGGAAACATCTCTTCAAATTCTCTCTGCCATACTGTATCTTCTCCGTAGACATAACCATCCTGCTCCTGTCTTGCCGCATACAGCTTCACCAGATCTCTTGCAATCTCTTTTACGGCACCGCGCACCCTGGTCTTGGTCCGATTCCACTCCTGCGTTCCCAGCTTATTCAGCTTTGGTTTTTTGCATCGGCACTGGCATATTTCTGGATCAGATCCAGCTGTGTTGCCGGGATATAAAGATTCCCGCCCTGTGCATACGAAATTTTCATATAATCTTTTGAAATCTTGTCTACAACGATCTTTTCAATTCCCTGATAGACGCCTATACCATGATTCTCATGAACAACATAATCTCCCGGCTTCAGTTCCGAAAAAACTCTGGATCTTCCGTCCTTCATAAGTCTTTCTCTTTTTCTTCTTTTTTTCTTTTTCCGAAAATATCCGACTCTGCGATCACAGTGAATTTAAGCATTGGATATTCATACCCTTCCGCAATGTATCCATATGCCGTCATAATTTCTCCAGGCTTTACTTCGCGGTCCAATTCTTCACCGTAATAACTGCTTAGATTATAATCTCTTAAATCTTCCGCCAGCCTCTTTGCACGGGTTCTCGATCCTGACAGCAGGACTACCCTGTATCCGTTTCTTTTTCAGTCTTTTAAGATCCTGTGTCAGCATCTCAAAACTGTTATTGTACGGATTCACACTCTTGGCCTGGATTTCATAAGATTCTCTTACTTCCAATCCCCTGCACTTTCATCTCTAACGCAAAAAATGCCGATACTGCTTAAGTATTGATCTTCTTCAGGATATCTGCAACCGAGAAATATCTTTGCCTCTTCCTCTTCCAGTTCATACCGTTCTCCAGACGCTTTTTTCTGCGCTTCCAAAAACTCTTCTTCAATATTCTGTCCGCGCTCCACAAGACGCACCGGTTCATCCAGAAAAAGAATGGTATCTTCTTTCGAAAAATAATCCAGGAACGATACTCCGCCTTCTCTTCTTCTTCTCCGGAAATTCACCGCCGGATAGATGGTAATTTCTGTCATATTCTCAATGGACCGCTGACTCTCCACGTCAAAAGTCCGGATAGAATCCACCTCATCTCCCCAAAATTCAATCCTTACCGGAAACTCCTCCGTCAGTGGATAGATATCAGTATTCCTCCCCGCACTGCAAACTGCCCCGGTCCTTCTACCTGTACTTCCCTGTCATACCCTACATCAGAAAGTCTCTCTGCCATCTCGTCCAGTTTAAGGACACTGTCGTTTTGTATCTTCAGTACTTTTTCTTCAATACTCTCTCTTTTGGTGCGAGGTGATCCATGAACCCATCAGACTTGTCACAATCGTCACAGGTGTTCCGGAAAGCACTGCCTGGATTCCGCTTCCATTCTCTGCTTCACCAGCTCTTTACTACGGATATCTGCTTTATAGAACAGAAAATCCTTTGCCGGATACAGATAAGTATTGTTGTCCAGGAATCGGTATTCTTCATATATCTGTTTTGCTTTTGTCTCACTGGAACAGGCGATGACCTTGTATTTACAGCCATCGCCAATTGCATACATCATATGAGATTTCTGGGAATTCACACATCCGCATACACGGATCATTCCTTCATCTTTTTTCTTATTTTTACAGAGTTCTTCAAACTCTGCCAAGTTCTTTAACGGTCCGATTAAGCCCTGCATCTTTTTATGCCTCCTTAGGCTTTACTTTCCTGTTATACTGGTTCATGGCAGCCTCGATCTCTCCATTTAAGATCATTCCCACCGCATGGTCTGCGCGGTCATATCCCTCTTCCATCAATTCACGATCTTCTTTCGAAAAATGTCCCAGTACATAATCCGCCAGGTCGTATTTCTTTGGCTTCTCCCCAACGCCGATCTTGATTCTCGGAAACACATCGGTTCCAAGGTTGGCAATAATATTTTTTATTCCATTATGCCCTCCGGCGCTTCCTTTCTTACGGATTCTCAACTGCCCCTACATCCAGACTGATATCGTCATAGATCACAAGAAGTTCGTGTTCTTCATCAATCTTATAATAATTGACCAGTTCTCTTAAGCTTTCCCCGCTCAGATTCATATACGTCTGCGGTTTTACCAGAAGCACCTTCTGTCCCCCGATCATTCCTTTGCCGATCAGTGCTCTTCCTTTTCTTCCGTCTACAGAAATATTATATCTGTCTGCCAACATATCTATGACATCAAACCCTACATTGTGTCTGGTTCCTTCATACTGAAGTGTAGGATTTCCAAGTCCTGCAATTATAAACATAATTTTTCACGCTTCCATTTCTTTTATCATTCTACAAGAACCTTTTCCATTTGTCACGGAAAAATTAAACGAATAATTCTTCCACATTTTTCATACATTATAGAAAATGAAACAATCTTTGAAACCAATTACCAGGAGGTCTCACTATGAGTTCCAAAACAAAAATCATCGTACTTCACATGAAAGAAATTATCTATACTGTTATTTTCGCAGTATTGGCCATTATTCTGATCCTGCTTTTGATATTCATGTTCCGCCCGGAACATCGCTCCCGCCTCAAAAGATAACCGGATCTATACTCCGGGAATCTACACCTCAGATATCACTCTGAACAATACTGCGCTGGAAGTTGAGGTGACTGTAGATGAATCCCATATCAATTCCATCCGTTTCACCAATCTGAACGAATCTATCACAACCATGTATCCGTTCATCGAACCTGCGATCGAAGATATTGCCGAACAGGTCTACAAAAAACAGTCACTCGACAATATCCAGTATTCATCTGACACTCCTTACACTTCCCAGCTGATTGTCCAGGCCATTGAAACTGCATTGAAAAAAGCCGGAACTACAAAGTAGTTGCGGCTTTTTTTCTTACATCTGACAGTGGCCTGTGCGATGCCACCCGGCAGGTACTTTCGTCTTTTTGCTTTTTATCCTTCAACGATAAGATAACGACCATCCGATAGCGCAAATACTTCTGATGCATCTTCAATCTCTTCGTCAGACATTCCACTGACATCCATTCCTTCCTGATCAAGGAATTCCCTGACTTCTCCGATATTATCTACGATAGAAGCCATACAGTCCTCCAGAAAAGCCTCTGCCTCTTCCAAAGTCTCTGCAACCGGTTCATCAAACAGCTGTCCCTGATTCAAAATAAACGTCTCAGACATTCTTCATCATACTCGTACATACATCTCAACCTCCCTTATCGTAATATTACACAAACTGCAACAGTTCATCCGGTCTGTCGATCAGATCATCTACTCCCGCAGTTTCTAACGTTTTTCTGTCCCGGAATCCCCACAACACACCTATCGTCTTAAGGCCTGCATTCCTTCCGGTTGCCGCATCAACTTCTGAATCTCCGATATACAGGCATTCTTCTTTTGATACGTGCATCTGTTCCATAAGATACCATACTCCGTCCGGCTCCGGTTTTCCTTCGGATACGCTTCTTTCTGTCCCTGTGCATAATCAAACAATTCTTCTCCAAAGATTGCTTTCACAACTTTTACTGTCTGACGGTCCGGCTTATTGGAAAGGACTGCCAGTTGAATTCCTTTATCTTTCAATGCTTTCAACATCTCCGGGATTCCTTCATAAGGTGTTACATGATATGTACAATTCCGGTCAAATATACGTCCGTATATTTCCATCCCCTCTTCAATCCTTGAAGCATCTGTGTCTCCGGCTGCTTTCAGTGACTTTTCTATTAATACCCTGGCTCCATTCCCGACGAACAACCTGCACTGATCTTTTGTGATCTTGGAAAGTCCCATCTCCTCAAGTGTCAGATTTACGGAATATGTCATAGATTCCAATGTATTTGTTAATGTTCCATCCAGATCAAATATACAA